>OLWA01000261.1_pt1 | contig 69459 bp, 44 predicted proteins | sample 1673251 | NCBI WGS metagenome assembly OLWA01 (sample SAMEA3178937, study PRJEB25190) | human gut metagenome | biome: human gut; feature: human-associated habitat; material: faeces | place: Austria | collected 2013 | reverse complement strand
GCATTCCGTTTGTTCTTCCGCCGAGGCCGTCTACTACGTTACGGAGCTGACGGTCATTCATGTCTACGCATCTTCTCCATGTGATCTTTCTTGGATCGATGTTCAGAGCGTTGCCCTGGAAAATGTGGTTGTCGATCATTGCTGCGAGCAGGTTGTTTGCTGCGCCGATCGCATGGAAGTCACCTGTGAAGTGAAGGTTGATATCCTCCATCGGAACTACCTGTGCATAGCCGCCGCCTGCTGCACCGCCCTTAACACCGAATACCGGTCCGAGAGATGGCTCACGGAGAGCTACCATAACGCTCTTGCCGAGCCTCTGCATACCGTCTGCAAGACCTACTGTTGTAGTTGTTTTTCCTTCACCTGCCGGTGTCGGGTTGATAGCAGTTACGAGGATCAGCTTGCCGTCCTTTTTGTCGCTTTCTTTCAGGAGATTGTAATCAATCTTTGCTTTGTACTTACCATACTGCTCCAGATATTTGTCGTCGATGCCTGCTTTTTCTGCGATCTTGGTGATCGGCTCCATTGTGCACTCCTGTGCAATTTCGATGTCACTTTTGAATCCCATAATTTTCTCCTTTCTTTGCCGATAACGTCTGTCGTGATTGCCCCGTCACCAGGCGATCATGGCGTTAGTTTCTAAATAAGCCCTCTTTTCTTATTTAGAAATTGTTGCAGATCCTCAGGTTCTCTTCTCTGCTTTTCCAAACTACTCCCAGGCAATGCCTGTATTCGTTAAAAAAAGCAGTATCTGAGTTACCCTCAAATACTGCCCAGACGGTCGGCGTTACAAATCTCCTGCTCCCTCGTGGTATCTCCACAATTCCGTCAGTCACCGGAGATTCTATTTACTTGGTGAGAAAATACTATCATATTTGTTGGATTTTGTCAATAAATTGTGTTAATTATTATGTTTTTTTATAAAACATAAGGAAAATCTAGATAAAATTTGTTATTTTTATATGGATATGTTTTTTGTAGAGATGAAATCTCTAGCGTGCTGTCTCATTGACTTTCAGTTAAATAACGCAGAATGTTTTTTCATCGACAAGGCGACTGAACGAGGCGATGCGGTGGCATCGTTGAGCGAAGTCAACGCAGTTCGATGGGAAAACAGGCAAGTTATTTAGCGAAATGTCAATGATACAGTACACTAGTACTTTTTCTTTTTTGGGAAAGAGAAAACCGCGAAGGGACTTCGCCAGTCCCCTCGCCACCCCTCGGCTAAATGTATGACGAAAATTTTGTCTTATGGGGTGCCCTTTGAAAAATTCTCCTGGTGTTTCAGGTCGGAAGATTTTTGTATAAATATAAGCGCAGACTTGCACGATTGCCCCATGAGTCTGCGCTTATTTATATTGTTGGTTTTTCTGCATTGTTCAGATTTGCACCTAAAACTAACCAATCCTACATATTTTATTGTTCTACATGCTTCCGCGGTATTACATACTACGGACCCGTCGACGTCACGCCTTCGGCGTGCTCGCGGGAACGCCAACTCTCGCAAGTTCAAGTTGCCGCGCTTTTCGCGCCAGCGAAACAGCCTTAAACAGTTAACGTCAGCCCGTTCTGTCCTGATGCACCAGGCGTGGCCCGGTGGGGAGCGCGAGGGGAGAACGGCCTTCGCAACTTCGAGTGCCCTCTCCTCGCATAAGGTTTTGCAGTTTCCAAACTGCGGGAATCGGGGCAGTACCCTAGAAAAGTGGTTTAAGGGCCGGATACAGTTTCTTAAACTTCTGATACTTTTCTTCGTACTTCGCCACAAGTTCTTCCTCCGGCTCAACGGTGTCAACGACGTGAGCCATCTTCTTTCCGATGGTCTCAACATCTGGATAAGCCCCACATCCTACGGCAGCCAGCATGGCGCCACCCATGGACGGTCCTTCTTCTACGTCGAGAACATCAACTTTGAGGTTCATCACATTTGCAATAATCTTTTTCCAGAGCGGGCTCTTTGCGCCGCCGCCGCAGATCTTGGTTCGTTCGATCTTGATACCAAGTTTTCTTGCAACTTCGAGGGAATCGCGAAGTCCGAAGGCTACGCCTTCGAGAACAGCCTGTGTCATATCTGCTCTTGTAGTGTCCATGGACATTCCGAAGAATACACCTCTTGCATCAGGATTGTTATGTGGTGATCTTTCTCCCATCAGGTATGGAAGGAAGAATACATTGTTTTCGCCGAGTTTCTGGATCGGTGCCTGCTCTGCTGCGAAATCCTTTGTCTGAAGGATTTCTTCTGCCCACCATTTGTTACAGGATGCTGCGCTCAGCATGCAGCCCATCAGATGATAGCTTCCGTCTGCATGGCAGAAAGAATGCAGTGCATTGTTTTCGTCAACGCCGAAGTTTTTGCTGGAGATGAAGATGGTTCCGGAAGTTCCAAGAGAAATGTTGCACTGTCCGTCACCAACAGTTCCTGTTCCGACTGCTGCTGCCGCATTGTCGCCTGCTCCTGCTACAACTTTGACGTCTGCAGAGAATCCGAGTTCTTTTGCAACTTCTGATTTCAGTGTTCCGACAACTTCCCAGCTTTCGTACAGTTTCGGAAGCTGCTCTTCCTTAACGTCGCAGATCTCCATCATTTCTTTGGACCAACAGCGGTTCTTTACGTCAAGAAGCAGCATACCGGATGCATCAGAAACATCTGTGCAGAAAGATCCGGAAAGTCTGTATGCAAGGTAGTCTTTTGGAAGCATGATCTTTGCGATCTTTGCAAATTTCTCCGGCTCGTTTTTCTTCATCCACAGGATCTTTGGTGCTGTGAAGCCTGCAAAAGCGATGTTTGCTGTGTACTGTGATAATTTATCTTTGCCGATCTCGTTGTTGAGATATTCTGTTTCTTTCTGGGAACGTCCATCATTCCAGAGGATTGCCGGGCGGATGACATTGTCATTTTCATCCAGTGTTACCAGTCCGTGCATCTGTCCGCCGAAGCCGATTCCGGCTACCTGGGAGCGGTCGATTCCTTCGGTCAGTTCTTTCATTCCCTCAACACTCTGGGTAAACCAGTCTTCCGGATTCTGTTCTGACCAGCCCGGATGCGGGAAAAACAGTGGATATTCTTTTGATACGATATTACAGATCTTGCCTGATTCTTCCATCAGAAGAAGTTTTACGGCAGAAGTTCCTAAATCCACACCAATATAGTACATATTTCCTCCTAATTATCCCCACGGATTTTCTGTTGGGTATCTTACTCCTGCTGGCTGGTTGTAACCGATCTTCTTTACATCCAGTCCAAGGAATTTCACTACTTCGAAGAACTGTTTTCCGTAATGTCCGAACATAACTGCTCCGTGATGCGGATAGTTGCCCTCGATCAGTACGTGACGATAGAATCTTCCCATTTCGTTGATAGCGAAGATACCGATACCACCGAAGGATCTTGTCGGTACATCGAGAACTTCACCTTCTGCAACGTATGCTACCAATTCGCCTTCGGAGTTGCACTGCAGACGATAGAATGTGATGTCAGAAGCAGCGATGTCACCTTCAAGAGTTCCTCTTGTAAAGTCTGGTTCAGATCCAGCTGGCTCAAGAAGTCTGTGCTGGATGAGCTGATATTTAACGGCCCTGGATTCGCACATCTTGCATTCCGGAGTATTTCCACAATGGAATCCCATAAATGTATCTGTAAGTTTGTAGTCATATTTTCCTTTGATATCTTCGTCATAGATATACTGCGGAACGGAGTTGTTGATGTCAAGCAGTGTAACCGCGTCGTTGGAGATGCAGAGTCCGATGTACTCGCTGAGTGCTCCGTAGATATCAACTTCGCAGGATACCGGGATTCCTCTGGAACCAAGACGGCTGTTTACATAGCAAGGCTCAAATCCGAACTGTGACGGGAATGCCGGCCAGCATTTGTCAGCAAATGCAACGTATTTTCTTGCTCCTTTGTGAGCTTCTGCCCAGTCAAGAAGAGTAAGCTCGAACTGTGCCATTCTTGCATTGAGGTCTTCGTAGTATTTACCTTCGCCCATTTCTTTTGCCATATCTGCACAAACTTCCGGGATACGAGGATCGTTTTCATGCTCTTTGAAAGCAACGAGAAGGTCAAGTTCGGAGTTTTCTTCGATCTCAACACCCAGTTCATAGAGTCCTTTGATCGGTGCGTTACAAGCGAAGAAATCCTGCGGACGTGGTCCGAATGTAATGATCTTGAGGTTACGAACGCCGATAACGGCACGTGCAACCGGTACGAAATCACCGATCATCTTGGCGATGTCATCAGCTGTTCCAACTGGATATTCCGGAATGTATGCTTCAAGATGACGCATCTTTAAGTTGTAGGAGCAGTTCAGCATACCACAGTAAGCATCACCTCTGCCGTTGATCATGTCGCCGTCGCCTTCCGCTGCTGCAACGTACATGCACGGTCCGTCGAATCTTTCTGCGATCAGTGTCTCCGGTGTTTCCGGTCCGAAGTTTCCAAGGAAAACAACCAGGGCGTTACACTCTGCTTTGTTTACATCTTCGAGTGCTTTTTCCATGTCTTTCTCGTTCTCAACAGTTACTGGACATTCGTAAAGTTCTCCTGTGTAGGCTGCTTTGATAGCTGCGCGTCTCTTCTCAGAGAGCTGGATCGGGAAACAGTCACGGCTTACTGCGATGATTCCAAGTTTTACTACTGGGATATTGTTCATGATAAAAATTCCTCCATATTATATAAGTTTGTATTTACAGTTATTTGCTTTTCAGTATAAAAAATCAGTCGATTCCGACATTCTCACCTTTGAGTCCGTTAAACGCACCTTCGATAGCTGCTTCTTCGTGTGCAATCAGCCATTTGTTCTTAGCTGTGAGAAGCTTGTCCTCACCTTCAGCGGCTGTGTCAAAGGTCAGTTCAGTGTTTGTTCCTTTTGGTAAAACAACAACGCACTGGAAACCTGCTTCGTTTACATGGCATGGTGCATAGTGAAGAGTTGTTGCATATACTTCGATTCCGGTTCCTGCCGGAACAAGGAATGCTTCTACTTTGGATGTGTCATATGTAAAATCTTTTTCGATATCCTGCTGATGTCCGATCAGAAGGACAAGATCTGTAACCGCTACGTTGATCTCGGAATTGCGGTGATATTCCAGTCCGTTTAATTTCTTATTATGACCATTGCAGTATCCGATCTCGATCGGCAGTCCGCCGTATCCTTTGTTCTGAAGTTCCTTCGCTACCGACAATGCCTCCATCTCTTCTACGGATGGCACATAGATCACGTCCTCCGGTACCGGTGTGTGTTTCATTTCCTTCAGGAGTTCTGTAAAGTCATACCCCTCCAGTACTTTACCATATCTGCGAAATGCGTCATCTGCTACATTCTGAATCTTCACCTGAAGTTACCTCCTTTATATTTTTCATGTTGGAGATATCATATCATGAGGTGTGTTTTATTTCGCCAGATTTTTTGTCCTCTTTAGTGCACTTTTTTGACCTTTTAGTTTTTTGTTTTGTACAAACATTTATAACTATTAAGAAAAAAAACAGGCGTTTCTGATCCGCCTGTTTTTGCATTTTTATTCTTTATTTTTCTCGTCCAAGTTCGCTTGGCAGAATGCCGTATCGTTTCTGGAATTCCCGCGTAAAAGCGCGGCTGCTGCTAAATCCGTTGTCCAGGGCGATCTGGCTGATCGTCTTGTCTGTGTTCAGTAATTCCCTGTATGCATAGGTCATTCGGATGTCCTGTAAGTACGTCTTAAAATTGACATTTGCATATTTCTGGAACATTCTGGATAAATATGCATCGGAGTAACCGAACATGTTCGCTACTTCGGTCAGTTTGAGTTCTTCCTGATAATGCTCTCTCATATAGGAAGTAATTCTCGCAAGAGCATCCAGGCGGCGGCTGTGGCGTACTTCCTGCTCGCCCGCCTCGTCCAACCGGTAGTGATTGACCAGAAAATAAAGCACATCATAATAGAAGGAACGGATCTTGAATTCATATCCGACTCCACGTTTCCCGTATAATTTGTACATTTCACGCACCAGTCTCCAGAGTGTCGCATCCATCTCCGGAACACTTCCCGCAAAGCGTACAAATCGGTGTGCGGTAAAATAGTCCTCAAACTGCTTCAGCGGAATCTGAAGTACTGCCGTATGATTCTCTTCCGGCGAATCGATCGAATGCACTTCATTGGAATTGATAATCATCAGCTCCCCCGCCTTGAGCGGATGTTTCTCATCATTCAGATAAAAAGTCAGCGAACCTTCCATCACCGCAAAGATCTCCACAGACGTATGCCAGTGTTTCTCCCTCACATAATTTCCCTGACTTCCCTCAAACAGAAAAAATTTAAACGGCAGTCCCTCATCCGGGATCACCAGTTCATGCTGGAATTCCATGCTATCCCCCTCTTCTCCAATAATAAATCAGTTTTCTTTCTTTTGTTTTACAAGACAACGCTTCTTATAAAAAGCTACACCATAGCAATAAATATGGTCATATTCATCTTCATACTCTTTTGCATACATACGCCTGTCAATTTGGCGCAGGGCTGCTTCACAGTCGCCCTCCATAGCAGACAATGTTCTGGAATATTTTGCCTCAAAAATCGCCACCTGTCCATTTACAGAGTCATACACAACAATATCGCTGCGTCCCTCTCCATGTTCTTTGTTTGACTCTACAACATATCCTGCTCCTGTAAAAATCCCTGCAAGAAAAGCATGATAAAAATTTTCCCTGTAATCATGATAGCTGATGGTTTTTCGCAAAAGTTTGCTCATTTCCTGTGTAAGGATCTCGCTCTGACCACTCCATGCAGCATCGAACAAAGCCTTTCGATTCCATGTTTTGACACTCTCAGAAAACCATTTCACAACGGTAGTCTCAAAAATTTCTCTGATCTCAGCATTTGGAATTTTTAACGCTGACATATTGTCTGGCAACGGATTTGTTATTTCATTTTCTCTTGCCTGCGTCAGATAGCCTGTCAGATAAAGAATGCTCCAGAGATTTTCTTCTGAAGAATGCAGATAATCGTAAGTGAGATTTTCATCTATACGTTGTATGATATAACCTCCTGAAAGTAAGGCTTCCATTTTCTTTGTAATGTTACTTCCTGCGTAATCAATAAAAGAACGGATGATCTCATTATCACTGGTATTCTTCCAGTAACTTGCCGGTCTTGCCTTCGGATTCCGCTGGATATCACGAATATAATTCATTACATCCCAGGGGCAGTAAACATCAACCTCTCCAAAATGATACCCATCATACCATTTCTTCATCTCGTCTCCAAATCCCTCGACATCTGCTTCGCTCAGGATCTTATCTACATCTTTTTGTGTAAAACCAAAATATTCATTTAAGTTTGAATCGCTTATTGTATCGGAAACAAAATTATTGGTTCCTGTAAAAATACTCTCTTTCGCAATCTGCAGGCAGCCTGTGACTACTGCAAAGCAAAGCCCCGGATTGTCCTTTAACGCAGTGCTCATCATCACTTTAAGGATTTCAAGCATCTGTGGATAATATTGATGACTGCTGGCTTTTGCAATCGGGACATCGTATTCATCGATCAAAAGGATTACATTTTTCTGATAATGTTGCTGCATCAGCTTTATCAGCAACGACAGGCTCTTTTTGATATCTGTAACAGTTGCTTCTTCTGTAATAATGCGCTGCATGATTTCTTTATCATATGGACTTATCCGGGAACTTTCCATTAAATACAGGTGCTCTTTGTAAAGTTCTGTGATCGTTGAAGAAAGCATACCATAAGCACTGGAAAAATCTAATCCGTCAACATCCTTGAAGGTCACAAACAGCGTTGGAAACTGGTTCATCCACTCACTGCACACGTCTCTTTGTTCCGCAATTTCCAGCCCCTTGAACAACTCTGTACTTTCTTTTCGAATATCAAAAAAATTCGCCAGCATGCTCATACCAAGAGTCTTCCCAAAACGCCTTGGTCTGGTGATCAGAGTAACTTCTGTGGATTTTTCTTCTAATAATTCTGCGATCAGTCCACTTTTATCAACGTAGTAATATCCATTCTTCCGGATTTTCTCAAAATCTGAAATACCAACCGGAATGCCTAATCTCGCCATGTCTGCCACTCCTTTCCCAACTAATGTCTATATCATAACATGAAGGCATTCCTTTTACAAGCAAGTGAAAATCCATCTGATTTTTTATCATCATAAAAAACACCGTCTTCCTGATAAGCTGAATATATCAGAAAAACAGTGTTCATAATAGCTTCCTGCATCGGAAAATACATCTGGCATTCCCTCCGATGCCTGGTGATTAGATACCGGGTAATTATTCAAGAAAAAAGCTTTCTATACATGATATATGCTTTTATCTTATCGCATCCTTCATGGACTTCACATACTCTTTGATATACGGTACGCAGTCGGCTCCGTGGGTTTCACAGAGTTTGACAATGGCAGAACCCACGATGACGCCGTCGGCCTGGGAGGCCATCTTTTTGGCCTGCTCCGGAGTGGAGATTCCGAAACCTACGGCACATGGGATGTCTTTCTGGGCTTTGACGAGTTCCACCATGGCTCCGATGTCTGTGGTAATCTGGCTTCGCATGCCGGTAACTCCGAGGGAGGATACGCAGTAGACAAATCCTTCTGCCTCTTTTGCGATCATGGAGATCCTCTCGTGGGAGGTCGGCGCGATCAGAGAGATCAGATCCAGACCATACTTCTCTGCAACGGATGCGAACTCTTCTTTTTCCTCAAATGGGACATCCGGAAGAATCATTCCGTCCATTCCAACTTCTGCTGCTCTCTTGCAGAAACGCTCGATCCCATAGGAAAAAACAACGTTCGCATAGGTCATAAATACCATTGGGATAGAACTGTTTTTGCGGATCTTTTCTACCATATCAAAAACTTTATCTGTGGTAACTCCACCGGATAAAGCACGCAGGTTTGCGCCCTGGATAACCGGTCCTTCTGCGGTCGGATCAGAAAATGGAATACCAAGTTCGATCAGATCTGCACCTGCTTCTTCCATGGCATATACGATTTTTTCGGTAACATCAAGGGACGGATCCCCGCAGGTAACAAACGGGATAAATGCTTTTCCCTTTGCAAATGCTTCTGTAATTCTCTTATTCATGGATATCCTCCCCTCTGTAACGTGCGATCGCTGCACAGTCCTTGTCTCCTCGTCCGGAAATAGTGATAACTACGATCTGGTCTTTACGCATCTGTGGCACGATCTTTCTCGCGTAAGCCACGGCATGAGCACTCTCGATCGCCGGAATGATGCCTTCTGTTCTTGACAGATATTCGAATGCATCTACCGCTTCATCGTCTGTTACCGGCACATATTCCGCACGTCCGATGTCATAAAGATGTGCATGTTCCGGTCCGACACCAGGGTAATCTAATCCCGCTGAAATGGAATAAACCGGTGCGATCTGACCATACTCATCCTGGCAGAAATAGGACTTCATGCCATGGAAAATACCAAGTTTTCCGGTTGCGATCGTCGCTGCCGTCTCTGCAGTATTGACACCGCGTCCTGCTGCCTCACAGCCGATCAGGCGGACTCCTTCATCCTCAATAAAGTTATAGAAAGTTCCGATCGCATTGGAACCGCCGCCCACACAGGCAAGCACAGCATCTGGAAGTTTGCCTTCTTTTTCGAGGATCTGCTCTTTGATCTCCTTGGAAATGACTGCCTGGAAATCACGGACGATCGTCGGGAACGGGTGCGGTCCCATGACAGATCCGAGGACATAATGTGTATCGGAAATGCGGTTTGTCCACTCTCTCATTGTCTCGGAAACGGCATCTTTCAGGGTTGCAGTTCCTGATGTAACGGCATGTACTTTAGCTCCCAGAAGACGCATTCTGTATACGTTTAATGCCTGACGTTCTGTGTCTTCCTTACCCATGAATACTTCACATTCCATACCCATAAGAGCTGCTGCTGTTGCGGTTGCAACACCGTGCTGTCCGGCTCCTGTCTCTGCGATGACACGTGTTTTTCCCATCTTTTTGGCAAGTAAAACCTGTCCCAGAACGTTGTTGATCTTGTGTGCTCCTGTATGGTTCAGGTCCTCACGTTTCAGATAAACTTTGGCTCCGCCGAGGTCTTCTGTCATATGTGCTGCATAGTACAGACGTGACGGACGGCCTGCATAATTGTTCAGCAGATCGGTCAGTTCACGGTTGAATTCCGGGTCATCTTTGTAACGGTTATAGGCCTCTTCCAGTTCCAGCACTGCATTCATCAGTGTCTCCGGGATGTACTGCCCTCCATGTATTCCAAATCTTCCTTTTGACATTTGTATCCTCCTCTTATAATTTCCTGACGATATCCACAACCTGCCGGATCTTCGCTGGATCTTTCCACTTTTCAGTCTCCACACTGCTGCTTAGATCCACCGCATACGGGCGGATTTCCCGGATCGCCTGCTCCAGATTGGCAGCTCCGATCCCTCCTGCGAGGAAAAACGGTCTCCGGATCTCCGGGATCAAAGACCAGTCAAAAGTCTTTCCCGTTCCCCCGCCGCCCTGATCCAGCAGGATGTAATTTGCCGGACTCTGCAGTGCTTTCTCGATATCTTCGGTTGTTTTTATGGAAAAAGCCTTGATGATCGGCCTGTCTGTGTATGTTTTTAATTCTCTGATATAGGACTCATCTTCCTGTCCGTGAAGCTGTGCAAGTGCAAGTGTTCCGTCATCCAGAAGTGTCCTCACCAGTTCCATCGGAGCATTCACAAATACTCCGACCGGCTGGATCTCAGGAGCCAGTTCCTTCACAAGTTCTCTCACCTGATCCTCCGTCACACTCCGGAAACTTCTGGGAAATTCTACGATAAATCCACAGTAATCCGGCTTCGCTTCATTGACTGTAAGGATGTCTTCCCTGCGTCTGAGTCCGCATATTTTTATCTTAGTTTTGCTATGATCCTGAGCTGTCATTTCCGCATCTCTCTGTTTCTCAATCCTCAGTCAACGGTGCTCCATTTAATTCTTCGAGTGCTGCTTTTTTGTCCGGGCTTCGCATCAGCGTTTCGCCGATCAGCACGGCCTCGATCTTGTTATCATGCAGTCTCTGGATATCCTCTGATGTACGGATGCCGCTCTCGGAAACAAAGATCACATTCTCCGGTGCAAGCTTGCGAAGATTGATACTGTTCGCCATATCCACCTCAAAAGTCCGGAGATCACGGTTGTTGACTCCGATGATCCTTGCGCCGCTCTTTAAAGCCCGCTCAACTTCCTTTGCATCATGCGCTTCCACCAGGGCATCCATGCCAAGGTCTTCTGCCATTTCCCGGTATTCGCGAAGCTGTTTGTCATCGAGTAATGCACAGATCAGAAGCACTGCCGCTGCTCCATAAGCAGCCGCCTGCAGGATCATATAGTCGTCAATGACGAAATCTTTTCGCAGCACCGGAATGTCAACTTCTGATGCGATCTCCCACAGATACTGATCAGAACCCTGGAAGTAAAACGGCTCTGTCAAACAGGAAATCGCGGATGCACCGGCTGCCTTGTACTCTTTTGCGATGTCCAGATACGGAAAATCCGGTGCGATCAAACCCTTGGACGGGGATGCTTTTTTGACTTCACAGATGTAGGACATTCCCGGTTTTTTCAGTGCCTGATAAAAACTGTGCGGCGTTTTTGCTGTCTCAGACTGAATCAGCGGATTGAGAAGCATCTGCACTTTTTTCTGCTGGATCTCACGGATCAGAACCTCTCTCGGCATATCTTTTTTGTCTTTTTCGATGCGCTCTCTCGTCTTCTCAGCGATCTCATTTAATATGTTCATAGTAAAAAATTTCCTTTTCTAATCGGTCATTCAAGCGTTAGATTCCTGAATGAATTCCTCTAATTTCTTCAGTGCTACACCGCTGTCGATCAGTTCTTCTGCCATGCGGACACCTGCTTCCATGGTTTCTGCTTTGCCTGCGATATAGAGTGCAGCTCCGGCGTTGAGGCATACTGCCTGACGCTTCGGTCCCTTCTCTTCGCCTCTCAGGATCGCCTTGGTTATCTCTGCATTTTCTGCCGGAGTTCCGCCAACCAGATCATCTTTGGAGCATCTTGTATAACCGAACTGCTCCGGTGTGATCTCGTAAGACTGGAACCATCCGTCCTTGATCTCGCAGACAGAAGTCGGTGCGCTCATCGAGATCTCATCCAGTTTGTCCTGTCCAAAAACTACCATTCCTTTTGTCACACCAAGCTTCGCCATAACCTGTGCCAATGGCTCTACAAGACTCTGATCAAACACACCCATCAGCTCCATATTTGCTCCTGCCGGGTTGCTCAAAGGTCCGAGGATATTGAATACGGTACGGATTCCAAGTTCCTTACGGATCGGTGCTACGTACTTCATTGCGATATGATAATTCTGTGCAAACAGGAAACAGATGTTGATCTTTTTGAGAAGTTCTGCACTTTTTTCCGGGGAGATCGTGATGTTTACTCCAAGTGCTTCAAGAACATCTGCTGCACCACTCTTGGAGGATGCTGCACGGTTTCCATGCTTTGCTACCGGCACGCCGCCTGCTGCGATCACCAGTGAGGAAGTGGTGGAAATGTTGAAGGAGTTTGCTCCGTCACCGCCGGTTCCTACGATCTCCAGGACATCCAGATCATGCAGTAATTTGATGCAGTGCGCGCGCATTCCTGCTGCGGAAGCGGTGATCTCATCGATGGTCTCACCCTTCATGGAAAGTGCTGTCAGATAGGAAGACATCTGTACCGGTGTCGCCTGTCCGCTCATGATCTCATCCATGACTGTCTCTGCTTCCTGATATGTTAAGTCTTCTTTTTTTGAAAGTTTTACGATTGCTTCTTTGATCATTTTCATGTCCTCCTTAACTACTTCTTTACAACATTTATAAAGTTCTGGATCATCACTTTTCCATCCGGTGTCATAACGGATTCGGGATGGAACTGTACTCCATAGATTGGATATTCTGTGTGTTCCACTGCCATGATCTCGCCGTCTTCTGCCTCTGCTGTGACTCTTAAAACCTCCGGAAGTTTATCTCTTACTGCTGCCAGTGAATGGTATCTGGCTGCCTGGAAGCTGTCTCCCAGTCCTTCAAAAAGTTTGCTTTCTCCGACGGTATAGATTGTTTTTTTCTTGCCATGCATCAGTTCTTTTGCGTAGGAAACTCTGCCGCCGAAGGCTTCACAGATTGCCTGATGTCCAAGACAGATGCCGAAGATTGGAAGTTTTCCTGCAAAATATTTAATTGCTTCGATGCAGATTCCTGCGTCTGACGGCTTGCCCGGTCCCGGTGAAAGGATCAGTGTTTCCGGTTTCATTGCCTCGATTTCTTCTACTGTATATTCATCATTTCGAACAACTTTGATGTCCGGTTCTACGGAACCGATCAGCTGATATACGTTGTAGGAAAAGCTGTCATAATTATCAATCAGTACGATCATTCCAATCCCTCCTGTGCTTTTTGGATTGCCAGAACTACGGCTCTTGCCTTATTGCAGCACTCTTCGAATTCTTTTTCCGGAACGCTGTCTGCTACGATCCCTGCTCCGGAGCGGATGCAGATCTCACCTTTTTTCTTGTATACAAGACGGATCGCAATGCAGGTATCAAGGTTTCCTGCAAAATCCAGATATCCGATCGCGCCGCCGTAAATGCCTCGTTTGCTCTGTTCCAGTTCTTCGATGATCTGGCAGGCACGGAACTTCGGTGCCCCGGAAAGTGTTCCTGCCGGGAGGATGGAGTCGACTGCATCTATCGCATCTTTGTCTTCTCGAAGCTCTCCTGCGACTGTGGAACCGATGTGCATAACCTGTGAAAAATGCTCCACACTCATGTATTTTTCCACTTCTACCGTTCCGATCTTGCTGATCCTTCCGATGTCATTTCGTCCCAGATCGACCAGCATGTTGTGCTCTGCAAGTTCCTTCTCATCTTTCAGAAGTCCCTCTTCCAGTTCCCTGTCTTCCTGCTTTGTCTTGCCTCTCGGTCTGGTTCCTGCCAGTGGGAAAGTGGTAAGTTTTTTGTCCTCCAGTTTTACCAGCGTTTCCGGTGAAGCACCTGCAAGTTCGATGTCATCACTGGAAAAATAAAACATATACGGTGACGGATTTGTTGCTCTCAAGACTCTGTAAGTATCAAATAAACTTCCCTCTGCTTTTGCTCTCATCGGGTTGGAAAGCACCACCTGGAAGATGTCTCCCTCTTGGATATAATGTTTTGCTTTTTCTACCATCTGGCAGTATTTTTCTTTCGGGAACTGCGGTTTGATCTCAGAATCAAGCTGTAATGGCAGGAACTCAGCCTTCTGTCCGTTTCGGATCAGATCTGCCATTTCCTGAAGTTTTTCCTCTGCTTTCTGGTAAGAATTTTCCAGGTCGTCCAGCATGACTCCTGTGATCAGAAGTACTTTCTGTCTGTAATGGTCAAAGGCGATCACCTGGTCAAAAAGCATCAGATCCATGTCTCTGAAATCCGGATCTTCGTGTTCGCCAAGCTTTAATTTCGGCTCGCTGTATTTGATGTAATCATAGGAAAAATATCCGACCAGACCGCCGGTAAACGGTGGCATATCTTCAATCACCGGGCTCTTGTATTCTTTCAGGATCTCTCTTAAAGTGTCTCCCGGATGTGCAACCTGCTTTGTGATCTCACCCTGATCTTCGCCTTCCGTGCGGCGGATCTTCATTGCTCCGTCCGTGCAGGTAATCTCCATGGCCGGTTCATATCCGAGGAAAGAATAGCGTCCCCACACCTCTGTCTGGCTGGCACTTTCAAGCAGATAACAATGCCTGCTCGCCTTTCTTAAAGTCCTCATAACTTCTACCGGTGTATATCTGTCTGCGTATACTTCCCGGCAGACCGGAACTCTTTTGTACTGACCTTTTGCTGCGATCTCTTTGATGGTTTCTATCGTAGGATACATGGATCATACCTCCCTGTGTATTACTGTTTGTTCCCGTCAGAGCAAAAAAGAAAGCCCGCCCATGACAGAATCTGCTCTCTGTCAAGGACGAGCGTTAAAATTCACCCGCGGTGCCACCTTGATTCACGGAATGACCCGTGCGCTTTGCGGAATACCTGCATATTCCCGGCAACTGACGTATGCCTCACGTCACAGAATACTAAGCGATCGCCTTTCCCTGTGCCCTCAGCGGTCCATTTAACGATCTGCATTTCCACCCGGCTCTCACCCTCCCGGACTCTCTGTGCGCGCATGATAGTTTTTATCTCCGCTTCAACGGTTTAATTAACTAAATCAAATTTTCTATAAAATACCACGATTTTTTCCCATTGTCAATAGGGTTAGTTAAATTTCACATTTTATGTGCGATAAAATAGCCTCGGCCACACCGTCTTCTTCGTTTGTTCCGGTCACGCAGGCGGCGGATTTCTTGCAGTTTTCGGTGGCATTTCCCATTGCGATGCCGTATTTTACCGCTTCCAGCATACTGCTGTCGTTGTCTGCGTCACCAAATGCCATCGCTTCTTCCGGGGAGATCCCGAGTTTATCCAGAAGCCACAATAGAGTTTTGCCTTTCCCTGCATCTTTGTGCCCCATTTCGAGAAGATTCGACACAGAGGAAGTCACGTAGATATCCGGGATCTCATCCTCCAGGGATGCATACAGGCGGTTTCTGTCCTCGTGGCTGCATACGAAGGAGATGCTGTCCAGTTCTTTCGCATGCTGCGTCGCAAACTCAATGATGTCCTTCACAGGAGTTCTCGTTGCCTTGATATATCTTGCCCCGTACTCTGTTGCCAGATAAGAAAGCGGATCTCTGACGTAATCTTCCTCCGCATAGGGAACACCGTCGATGACGACTTCCATGACCATTTTTTCCCTTTTTCTTACAGCGATCGCGGCTTCTACGGATTCCGGTGTCATAAGGCACTGGTAAATGCGCTTCTTTTCGCTGACAGAATAAACAGCGCCGCCATTGGCTGTGATCAGATATTCCACTCCCGGGTACTCACGGATCATCTCAGGTACAGATTCAAAGGATCTGCCCGTTGCCGGCACAAGGTAGATTCCCTGTGCTGCCGCCAGATCAAGGGCTTCTCTTGTACGTGGAGAAAGTTCTTTTTTGTTTGTCAGCAGGGTCCCGTCCAGGTCGCTGGCGATAAGTTTGACTGCCATTTCACATCTCCTTTGTATTTTTTTGCAAACTATCCATTCATTTTCCACCATTATACAAAATCTTCTGCTTTTTTTCCACCTGATATGATATACTATTAACATTGAGTAAAAAGGAGATGTGTATCATGAAATTTATTTATCCTGCGGTATTCCGCAAAACTGATAAAGGTACTTATAAGGGATTTTTCCCGGATCTTGAGGATTGTTTCGGAGAGGGCGAGACTCTGGATGAAGCAATTGAGGAGGCAAATGCCGCTGCTTACAACTGGATCTCTCTGGAACTTGATGAGGATGACTGCCAGCTCCCGCCTGTTTCTGATGCAGACGACCTGGAACTTGAAAAAGGCGATATCGTCCGGAATATTTCTGTAAATATCCGTTTTTATGAGGGATGGGATGAATAAAATTCCTTTTCCGGATTTCATCATATCAAATCAACCCGGAAGGAGTTTTTAACATGTCAACATTTTCGGAGGTTCTTACCGAATATATCAAAGCCAAGCACGTCAAAGTTGCACCTATGACCAAATATTGCGGAATTGACCGCTCTACCATGTACAAGCTGATCAGTGGTAAACGCAATCCGCCGTCCAAAGATATTTTTGAAAAAATGGCCCAGTTCATGCACCTGACGCCAGCAGAAATACAGCGTTTCGAGGAAGCCTGGGAAGTGACCGTGATCGGTCCGGAAGTCTACTACAAGCGCAAAAGTGTAGAAAATTTTATCCGGCACTTTCCAAGTCATTCCTCTGTATCACCGGATGAATTTATTTTTTCCTCAAAACTTATCCAGAATAATCAGAAATCGGACTGCACAGTCCTGACCAGTCTTCAGAGCGTCAACTATTTCATCCACAAAATGTTCCTCGCCGAAGCATCCAGGTCTTCCGGCAAGATATCACTGTTTCTACAGCCAGATCATGAATTTGTTTTTCATCTGCTCTCCACGCTGGCTCCGTCTGATACCCTGGAAGTTCAGCATATTCTCTGTCTGAACAGTGAAGATACTTTTACAGAGAACCATGAGCTTATAAATCTGAAATATTTACATGAGATCTTTCCAATCTACATGTCCGGACTGAATTATACGCTGTGGTACTATTATGATAATATTCAGTCCCATTATCACAATCTGAATGTTTTTCCATGCATGATCCTGACTTCTGATGCCGCGCTGATGTGCACTGCTGATGGTCAGTCCGGGATCTTTTACCAAAGCGGCGATGTCATACATATGCTTCAGGAGATGTACAATACTTATCTGGAAGAGTGTTCACAGCTTTTCCTGGCGACTGCCTTTGCACCGGATAATTTTTCCAATGTATTCAATGCCGTGTTTGAGGTTTCCGAAGACGAATCCACTTTTGCACTTCAGCCTGAGGTCTGTATCACACCATTTATCAGCAGACAGATTTTGAAAGAAGCTTTTAATTACGATCTTCCACACAGCGAGGAGATTCTTGCGCAGGCTGCCCTTGCTTTTGAAGGAAATATGCACCGGCTTACGGACAGTCAGACTTTTGTTTACTTTACAGCCGACGGCCTTCTGAAGTTTGCGGCTTCCGGAAGAACGGCCGAGATCCCGGAAGTCTTTTATCACAGATTCACAGTGGAACATCGGATCCAGATGCTTCGCGGAGTTGCCGAAAGCTGCCGCCATGGTTCTTACAGAATCCTGCAGAAGCCTCTGAACCATCTGCCGGCCAACCTACACCTCTGCATCCGTGGAAATGTCGGAACCCTGATCTTCCAGAAATATAACGGCGAAGTCATGCTGTTTACCATTCAGGAATACGGACTTCTGGAGACCTTTCTCGATTATCTCCAGAATATGCAGGAAAGCAGTTTCTACAGTACAGAAGAGGCTGCGGCATATGTGGAGGATATTATCCTCAAACTTGAAAACGGAGAGCTTTGACAGTTCCCCGTTTATCATTACATATTTAAAATTCATCCTTGATCTTCTGAAGCAGTTTCCTGCGCTGCTTTTCAAAGAAATGTGGAAGTACACACAAAATCCCTGTGCATATCATTACTCCTGCGATCCCGCCGATTATCATGATCCTGTCTAACAGCATATCCCTCTTCCTTTCTCACCATTTATGATCACAGCCATCCGCTGTCAACTGCCTGCTGATAAAGATCATCCAGACGATCCATCTCAACATCATTCGCATTGGAAACATCAGTCTTCTGGTAAAGTTCTTTGGATTTCCTGTAATACTGCTCAAATTTGCTGTAATTTCTCTTGTCCGCTGACAGAGCAGACTGCTCCGCCACTTCTAGAAATGCCAGACTCTTATATGTGCGGTAGTTTTCTCCATATACATCCAGAATATGGTTCAGTTTATTCTCTGCACTTGCATAATCATGGATATTCTGATAGAGAACTGCCATATTATACTCTGTATCATAATCTGCCATGTCCTGCTTCTCGATCTGTTCAAACACGCCTATCGCTTTTCTGTAGTATTCTGCATTATCCGTCTCGTCCCCGGCATCACAGTACGTCTGTGCCAGTTCTTCAAGAATCCCTATATTATTTTCCCGTCCGATCTCTTTGGATGCTTTTTCCAGAAGCGATATCTTTTCATTTTTTCCATTAATGCTGCTGTCCAGATTGTCAATGCATCTGCATGTCATGATATATGCACGCATTTTTGTGTAGGAATCCTCAGTATCATCGATACTGTTCAAAAAAATCTGCTTCGCGCCCTGATAATCCCCTGTATTAAACAGGATCTCTCCTTTTACATAACTGACCTCAACTGAATCAAGCCCCTGATCCCTGGCAGAATCCAAGATTTCTTCTGATCTGTCCGTTTCTCCACAATACGCCAGTGCAATGGCATAGTCACGATAATAACTGCTGTTATTCGGGTCAATCTCGACGGCTGTCTTATAGTAATCGCATGCGGCAGAATAGTCTTCCTGCTTCGCATAACAGTCTGCCAGCAGATAATATACATTATTCAGGGTATCCTTCTGATCCGCTATCTTGTGATTTCCAAGGATCTCTGACCTGATAAACTCCTCACAGTCATCGTACTGCCGGTTCTGATTATAGGCAACTGCCCTCTCATAATATGCATCCAGATTGTTCGGCATGATCTTGATCGCACGCTCATAGCAGGAATCAAGCCGGTCCATATCGTTTTCTGCCAGATATTTTCTCTCCTGCTTCACCAGCGCATTGTATGATTTGAGCTTATCATTGCCAAGCCGCAGATATCCTGTCAGTGCGATTCCCGCACAGATCAGCATGCATCCTACAGTTACTCCATAAGCCACTTTCTGCTTTACTGCCAGCTCTTTGTAACGTCTGTCTTTCTGATGTATATTGGTCAGCTCATCCAGAAGTTCATTCGCTGTCTGATAACGTCTGTTTGGATCAGGCTCCAGGCATTTCATGATAATCGAAGCAAAAACAATATTGATCCTTGCTCCTGTCTCCCGTATGTCCCTCACACGTCCCTGCTGGTCTCTCATCGGCTTGTATCCACTGACCAGATGATACAGTGTCGCCCCAAGACTGTAGATATCTGACCTTGGATCTGATTTCTTCCACAGTCTGTAATCCCGCTCACGCTGATTGAAATTCAACGCCTCGATCTGTTCCGGCGGCGCATAGCCGTTGGTGTACCCGGTCACCCACGCCTGGCTTCCGTCAAGGATCGCAGATATATTGAAATCTATCAGGCAGATATTTCCATCCGGCATCAGCATGATATTTGCCGGTTTCAGATCGCCATGTATGATGGCAGGTTTCTGTCCATGCATATAGCATAAAGTGGAACAGATCTGTTTCGCCCATTTGATCACGGACTTTTCTGGAAATACATTCCCTGCATCCAGATACTGCCGAAATGTATTTCCCGGAATAAAATCCATCACCGTATATACTTCACCGTTTATTTCCAGAAAATCCAGTACCTGTGGAATGCAGGAATGCCGGAGGTTTTTGAGAACATCTGCTTCCCTCCGGCTGTTCATGAGATTTCTGACTCCTGTGCGGATTTTTTTCAGAACAACATATTTCTTGAGGTTTTTGTGGTAAGCTTTATAAACATCGCCACATCCCCCAGAACCAATGATCCCTATTATCTGATATGTATCTGAAAGATTTCTCTGCATTTTATATTCCTCTATCCTTAGAATGATGTATTATCCTGCAGACCAAGGCTCATAACTCCTGTTCCTGCTCCCATGTCGGCATTTATGATCACCAGATCTTCCGTACCAGGCTCATTCAGTCCACCTGCAAGCGGATCCGGAAGCCATCCCATATCCTGCCACGGGTCATTTACAAGGTCCATAGAGATCAGGGAATCTGCGTTTTCTGCATTCCAGCTTCCGGACAGACCAGCTGCTCCCAGCATGCCTGCAAAAAGATCCTGACCGCCTGGCTGCGCGGTTGTGGCATTTCCATCTGAATATACGGCATCACCATTCTGGATCGTCGCAGCACACAGACGTGTCGCACTTCCATCTCCATTGATCTGATAAGCTTCCACGCTTGTTCTGGCTGCCGGAGTTCCGTCTCCTGCATCTGCACCATAGAGGTAGGAGGCAAATCCTACAATGTAATTTGCACCGTTATCCCTGATAAAACACTCCTGCGTACTTCCATATGTCATGTCTGACAGAGGTGTTCCCATTCCATCGCAGACTGCTGTGACATTTGCAGTCTCCTGTACCGCACCATTTACGACTTTATAAACAGTGAAAGAAAGTCGTCCTCCCTGAACTGAAATTACCAGTAGTTCCGGATCTCCGTCCTTATCAAGATCTGTTTCTTTCATTCCGACTCTTCCATTCATCACCGAAGCCGCTGAAAAACTGTCCACAGAAGTTCCTCCAAATGATGCCTCTGGCTGAACTGAAATATTCTCCTGTATATAGGTCTCCAGGATTTCTTCCGGGGTCTGGGCTGTAATATACGAGTCTGTATCCGGTATTTCTGGGTTTTCCGGGTTCGGGTCTGGTGTTTCAGGATCTCCCGGGGCTGGTTCCGGCTCTGGTATTTCAGGAGTTCCCGGGTCTGGTTCCGGCTCTGCCGCTTCCGTTGGGGTTGGTGTTACTGTATCCTCCACCGGTGTCGGTGTTACGGTGTCTGTTGGAGTTGGCGTTACGGGATCTTCTACCGGAGTTGGTGTTATTGTGTCTCCCGGAACTGGTGTTACGGGATCTCCCGGGTTCGGTATATCACCTCCCGCTTTCGGCGTTATTGGATTATCCGGAACTGGTGTTATGGTATCCCCTGGAAGCGGTGTTACGGAATCTCCCGGATTCGGTGTTACCGTACCGCCCTGTGTTGGGGTCTTTGTTACTGTACTGCCGCCTTTGGAAACCCCACCCTGTTCCAATCCATCATCTGGAGTTGGTGTTATCTTCTTTTTCGGCTTCGGAGTTGGCGTATTCGTTATAATCGGAATATCAATGTCATGTACATGTTTCCAAAGATTATCCAGTTCATTACTCTTATCCGAATCCCCTGAATGATCAAAATAATCAGAATTATCCTTGCACAGCTGCTGATAACGCGACTTAAACTGATCTGGATCTCTCGGGATATTGACAGGATTTTTGTTCTGAGATGCCGCCTCAAGGTCTGTGGAGGCTTTCTTCAGATACTTCAGTGCCTGATCCGGTTCCTTCTGTGCAGTATAGACATCTGCCATACCAAGATCTGCCTCCGGAGACTTCTCATCTATACTCAATGCCTCCTGAAAAGCCGCCTTTGCCTTCACATAATCTGCCTTTTCCAGATAATTGTTCCCAAGATCCAGCTTTTCCTGAAGCTTGCTGGCAACTGTCTGCTTCGGTACCAGAATGATACCCAGAACCACGATCCAGAAAATACACAGCACTCCGATACCAACAGGTAGCAAAATCCTGGATTTCTTTGGTTTCTCCGGTTCTCTGTCTAATTCTGGTGGAATTCTCGTTCCACAATACTGGCAAAAATTCTGCCCTCTCTTTATTTCTCTCTTACAATTTGGACATCTCATTTCCTCTTCCCCCTCCGTAATTGCATATCAATGAACCACTGGCATCTGTCCAATATGCAATGCAATAAAAAAAGCCGTATACTCAGGTATACCCCTAAATATACGGTTTTCGTTACTGTTCACTCCGTTCGCAGCAACGCTTTTTCTCTTTCATACTCGCCGATTTATAAATAAGATTATACATGATTTATTATATATTACAATATGTGGCATTGTTTGTGGACAGACTTTTTGAAAATTTGAAACATTTTGGCAAAATTATTGAGAATTCGTTTCAACTATTCGTCAAAATAAGCCCCCAGCATTGCCGAGGGCCTGATAATTCTTATTTTTGCCGATACACTACGGTAAATCCTTCAGACGCATTACCCTGTATTTCAGCAGTATATCCAATTGGAACCTCCGGGGAGATGTCGTAAGTGATCGGAGTGCCGTTGTCATCCTGTGAATCCAGAAGCACCCATACATGTCTCCATTCCGTATCTGTACCAAGTGAAATACTGTTATAATCAAATCCATTTGATAACAGACTGATATTGACCCGTGCCGGACGATAAGTCAATGCCCCGCTGTCTTCCCAGCGTGTGGTCACAGAAACATCTGTTGCCGCGGTTACCCTGATCTGAAGCGGCTCTGACTGAACTCCATTCCAGACAGCTGTGATATCCGTTGTTCCAGTACCGATACCACTGACGATTCCCTTCTCATCTACAGTAGCAACAGACGGATCAGAACTGGTCCATGTAAGAACCGGATCCTCCACTTTCTCTGTGCCGTCCCATGCTTCTGCAAAAATGATCGTCGCACCGGTCTGCTTAATACTCTGACTTGCCGGTGTAAGCTTCACACCCATGCCTGTAACACTTACTTTACTGGTGGCTGTAAATTCTCCCCATGTAAGAGTTACTTCTGCTTCACCAGGAGCCTTCGCAGTCAGATTTCCGTCAGTATCCACCTGGACGATCTGCGAATCATCTACACTCCATGTGATATCCTGCCCGTCAGCTGCCACACCAGTCTCACCTGTACCATCGATCAGCCTGTAGCCGATTGCCTGTGCGGACAGATCCTCATTCAAAGATAACTGAATACTCTCAGATCCGGCATCAAGTACAATGCCCTTCACAAAAACCCGGATGCTGATCGTCATCGGATCACCGGACGCAGCACCATTCTCATCTGTTGGCTGATATGTTCCAGTGATAACAGTTCCTCCGGCCTTGTGACTTCTCAGCTGCAGCTGATCATCCGAATCTGTATCAAAGATACTTACGACCGTCTCATCGCTGGACTCCCATGTCATATCTCTGACAGCGATCTTATTGCCGCCCCTCTCACCATAAACCGGAACAAAAAGGCTGGTATCCTCAGAAACTCCATGAAACACAATATTTCCGTCTATGATCTGACCAACAGAAGTATCTGCGACAGCATTACCAAGATAAATACCGTCCACAAGAGTATCCTCCTGCTCAATACGGAGCTCTGATGAAAAATCCTCCCCGCCGCCGGAAACACTGTCATCCTCGACCTGTCCGTCACCTTCGCTGATCTCAAAATCAGCTGCATCTGTTCCAGTCTCTGTATTCTCCTCTCCGGCTGTCGTTTCTTCATCACCTGAAAATTCAAGATCGCTTCCAAAATCCTCTTCTGTCCCGACCTGCTGAGCCGCCTCCTCTGAAATCGCCTCAACAGATGCTTCACTTCCGAAATCGCCGGCATAAACAGCGATTCCGCCCTGTGCTATAAGAGCAGCTGATAACATCCAGGTAAATGTACGATTCCATTTTGAATGTGATCTTACACTCATGCTTATCCCTCTTTCTATAAAAAAACATCTGAAATAGTTTCTATACTTTATCGAATGGTAAACTCATCCACTATTGGTATTATATTATCACAAGCTTTTTTTCCTGTAAAGTTTCAGGACATTAGTTTTTGCTTATTTCCATGCAAAAAAATCCTGCCGCACCAACTGTTTCCAATCGATGCGGCAGGGAATGCACAGGCCTGTGTTGATTAATTATTATTTATCTCTGCGACGTTTCAGATGAAGTGCAAAGAATGCAAGAACTACGTCAACCAGTGCAAATGCGAACATGAAAGCTGAACCTGCAACTTTTGTGTTATCGGCTGTTTTTACCTGGTTTGATTTCTGGGAACCAGAAGTTGTAGTTCCGTTGGAAGATGTTCCGTTTGTGGAAGATCCGTTTCCACCGTTAGTTCCAGTTGTTGTACCTGTTGCTGTTGGTGTAGGTGTTGCTGTTGCATCCGGATCTTCTGGTGTTTCTGTAACGTCAGGATCTACTGGTGTTTCAGTTGGATCTGGTGTTACGGTTACATCTGGGTCTACCGGTGTCTCAGTAACTGTCGGCTCCGGTGTTACTGGTGTCTCAGTGATTGTCGGCTCCGGTGTTACTGGTGTCTCAGTGATTGTCGGTTCCGGTGTTACTGGTGTCTCAGTGATTGTCGGTTCCGGTGTTACTGGTGTCTCAGTGATTGTCGGCTCCGGTGTCACTGGTGTCTCAGTAATTGTCGGCTCCGGTGTCACTGGTGTCTCAGTAATTGTCGGTTCCGGTGTTACTGGTGTCTCAGTAATTGTTGGCTCCGGTGTTACTGGTGTCTCAGTGATTGTTGGTTCCGGTACTGCTGTTGGTCCCGGAATTGTTGCGCTTGCAGATCCGAAGCAGAAGTCCATTCCTGACCACGGGATTACGAATCCGTTGGACCAGTATTCTCTGTATCCAAGGCTCGGGCACATGTTGCTGTCATCCCAGTAGTTGAATGAAGATGTAAATGTCATAGTCTGAGTATAGGCTGCTCCTGTCTCAGGATCTGTGAATGTTACATCTTTTGTGATAGATACAGTATACTGTACTCTGTCACAAAAGGTACCAACCGGGAATACACCTGCAATGTGAATCTGACCTTCGCCAAGAACGATTGCTCCTGCGTAGTCCGGATCTACAGAGATGTTTCCAAGGTCTCCTTCGTCAAAAACAACTGTCTGTGTCAGTGTTTTGTCACCAACAGTCAGAGTTGCTTCTGCTACTCTGGCAAGGTCGATGTGGCTTACAGTTCCTGTCATAAGCAGTCCTGCTGCCTCAGCATCCTCTCCATCTTCTTCTGCTGCGATCACATCATCGCTTTCTTCTGGTGTTTCTTCCGGATCGATCACTACATCAGCAGTGCTGTCGGAATCTTCATCAGAATCTGCATCTTCTGCATCCTGATCTGCATCAGAATCATCTTCATCTGTATCCTCATCAGAAGTATCCTCATCTTCAGAGTCTTCTGCTGTATCTTCAGATGTTTCATCATCCTCTGCATAATCAACTCCATCCTGCTCTGTAGGATATTCATCAGCTGCCATTGCCAGACTTCCGCCCTGCATGATCATTGCAGCGCCGACGAGGCATACGGCAACCTTTTTCCATCCTAACCATTTCTTATACATTTCTTTTCTTCCTCCTCATTTTCCAGAAGCGGCGTTGCCGCCGCTCCCGACCACATAGTGGATTTCTTTATTTCACTTTGATTCTTACAGACTGGCTCCAGGAAGGTGCATAAATGTTCTTTCCATTTGCCACTTTGTAACTGCGTACGCGTACATAATAGTACTTGCCACTTGTCAGACCCTTCAGAGTTGTGCTTCTGATCGTGTTCTTGCTGATAGTTACACTCTTGGTGGTCTTGCCTGTAAATTTGCTGCTCTGGCTGTACTGTACTACATATTTTGTAGCCTGTGCATCACGTGTCCAAGTCACAGCCAGCGTTCTCTTAGCAGTGCTCTTTACAGACGGTTTACGCATCTGTTTCGGTCTGATAATGAATGCTGCCTTACCTGCATATTTTGCATAACTGCTCTTGCCTTTGACAATAACAGTTGCATAACCAGTGTTCTTGTTGTTCTTATAAGTTACTGTATAGTACTTACTTGATACCTTCTTATTTCCGTTGTATACAGTGACTGACGGTCTCTGTGTCTTGCCATTGTATACCAGAACGGTCTTGGACGGTTTTACAGTAAGTTTCTTGGTATATCTGGTGTACTTGCTTGTAACAGTTACAGTTCCGTTGGATGCTTTAATGGAGATGCTGTATCCGGACGGTGCGCTGACAACTTTTCCTGTGTAGGAGATTGCCTTTCCTGCTGCATTCTTGTCCAGATTGGATACAGATGCAGTCCATTTGTTTGCACTTGTAAGTGTTACTCTCTTGCCTGTTGATTTTCCATTTGCATAGATCTCAACAACAAGTTTGGATGGACGGGAATCAACAACGTTGTTCAGGTCGCTCCAAGTATTCTTAACGGTTACTTTTGTCTTGGCAACGCTGTGTGCGTAGGTTACGGTGTAGCCTTCTGCTGCATTTCCTGTTACCACTGCTTCTCCATAACCATCTACAGTGGAGGTCATTTCTACTGTATAGATAATCTCTTTTCCTGCATTAAACTTAGGAAGATTATCCCAGGTCAGACTCCAGTTTCCATCTGTATCCAGAACAGATTCTTTACCTACATTTACTCCATCAGCTTTGAGCTGGATGTTTACGTGGTTCGGACGGATTCCATCCTGGTTGTCTGCATCATCCCATACTGTTGATGCTATAACTTTGGTTACTTCTGGTGTATGTGCATAATTAACTACAAATCCATTGTCATCCAGAGCTTCGCCTGTTACGGTGCAGGTGTATCCTGCCAGTTCACCACTTGTTACAACTGCTGTGTAAGCAATTCTTACACCATTTTTCTTCATGTCTGTTTCTGCAAAAGCAGCTTTCCACTCGTTTTCTGCAGTAAGTGTTACTTTGTTTCCTGTTGCCTGGCCATCTGCATAAAGTTCTACGTCAACAGATGCCGGACGGATTCCATCCTGGTTGTCTGCATCGTTCCACTGTACAGATGCCGGAATCACTTTTGTCAACGGAACATAAAGATTTGTAACTACAAATCCGTTTACATCGTCACCCTTGACAATAGCTTCATAATAAGTTCTGTCAAGATCAACTACCTCAACTGTGTACTCGATCTTTTCGCCAACTTTTCCGGTTCTGTTCTTCTGAAGTCCATCCCATTTATTTGCGAATCCATTATCGCTGTTTAATGTAACTATATCTCCAACAGCCTGTCCATCTGCTTTGAGCTGTACAGTGTATGATCCCGGACGATAACCATCCTGATTATTTTTGTCATCCCAAACAGTTGTCATAGAAACAGATGTTTTTTCTGTTTCATGATTGAAGCTTACTACAAATCCTGCATTATCTCCTGCTGCACTTGCAGTATATCCTTCAACATCTGCTGCTGTTACAGTATAGGTGATTGCTTTTCCTGCAGCATATACATCGAGATTATCAAAAGATGCTTTCCAGTTATTCTCTGCTGTAAGAGCTACCTTCTTGCTTTCTTTTCCATTCGCTGCAAGTGTGATTTCAACAGATGCCGGACGTTTTCCATCCTGGTTTTCTGTATCATTCCACTGTGCAGATACAGGAATTGTAACTACCTCAGGTGTATGTGAAAGAGTGATCACATATCCTTCTGCTGCTGTACCGGATACAGATGCTTTGTATCCTTCCGGAGCTGCTGCCTCTACTGTGTAAACAATTTCTTTTGCTACTGGTTTGTTCTTTGCTACTGTCCAGGTTGTCTTCCATTCTCCTGCTGCGTTTACAGCTACCGGATCACCAGAAGCTGCCTCATCAGCTTTGAGCTGCAGATTTACAGATTCCGGACGTTTTCCGTCCTGATTATCTGCATCATCCCATTTAACAGAAGCAGTTACACTTGTAACCTCTGTCTTATGAGTGTATTTCAGAACAACACCTGTTTTTTCATCACTTGTTGTTTCAAGAGTATATCCCTCTACGTCAGCAGCTTTTACAGAATAAACAATATCCTTGCCATCTTTGCTCTTGTCAAGATTGCTGAATGTTTTGTCATCTGTCCAGTTGTTGCTGTCATTCAGAGTTACTTTTTTCTCTGTTGCTGCATCGTCTGCATAAAGTGTTGCTTCTACAGAAGCCGGGCGAACACCATCCTGGTTATCACCATCATCCCATACTACCTGTACCGGAACAGCTACTGTAAGCGGCACATGTGTGCTCTTGATTGCGAAACTTGTTACAGTTCCTGTTTCATCAGTTGTCTTGGTTGTTTCTGTTGTATACTCATTTTCGCCTGACGGGATTCCATCTACGTCGATGGTATACTCAAGTTTCTTACCTGCTTTGTATTCAGCAAGTTCTGTCCATTCTGTTTTCCATTCATTGGAAGCATCCAGAGTGATTTTATCACCAACTGCCTCTTTGGAATCTCCATTGACTGTAGCCAGCTGTACAGTTACTGAGTCCGGACGTTTTCCATCACGGTCGTTCGCATCATCCCAGGTAATTGCTGTATTAACAGTTACTGTACGAACATCATGTTTATAAGTAACAGTGAATCCATCTTCAACACTTCCGTCTACTGTTGCTGTATATCCTTCGATATCACCTGCAGTTACTACATCGTAAGTGATCAGATTATCATCATCATCTTTTACAAACTGGTGCGCCCAGGTATAGGTCCATTCATTATCTGCATTCAGATCAACAGCTTCTCCGGAATTTTTATCGTTTGCAGTAAGCTGAAGTTTTACAGAAGCCGGACGTACACCATCCTGGTTTTCCTTGTCATCCCATACAACGGTTGCCTTAACATCTTTTGTCTCTTTGACTTCAACCTGGGCAGTTGCTGTTGCACCTTCCCATTCTGCTTTGATCGCTACGGTACCGATACCAACACCTGTAACTGTACCCTTGTCATCAACTGTTGCGATAGAGGTAGCAAGGCTTGTCCATTTAATTGTCGGATTTTCTACATAAGCACTTCCATCCCATGCTTTTGCAGTAAAACTTGCTGTTGCTCCCTGTCCTACTGTGAGAGATTTCTGCTCAAGGAAAATCTGCTTTGCAGATGTTACAGTTACTTCACAGGTTGCAGTATAGTTACCTGTCTTTGCTGTTACAGTAGCCTTTCCAGGTCCAACTGCTACAACATTGATAGCTGCTGTATTTTTCTCTACCTTTTCAAGCCTGATGATTGAGCCATCTTCATCATCTGTAGTAAAATCGACCGGTTTGGCTGGTATGATAACTGTAATGTCTTTTCCATTTTCATCTTTTACAGTAGTTTTTGAATCTGATGGTAATACATTACTGCCGTAAGCCTTCAGGATCAGGAGTTTTTTCTGCTGAGATGCCGCATCTAAAGTAACTCTCTCTTCATCAAAGTAGAGTCCCTCTTCACCGTTAACTTTAATGCATACACCTTCATAAGAAGTACAAGGTTTGTCCTCAGTTTCCAGTGATACACTGAATCCATGAGTTACAGTAACCGGATCTGCCTTCGGAATCTTACCTGTAACTGTTGCAGTAGCACCATTTCCACTCAGATCAACATAATCTGCATTTGTAAAGTGTTCTGCATTCAGGCTTACATGTCCATTCTTCCAGTACTGAATGCTCCATGTATGTTCACTTCCTGTAATACCGGCGGTTCCTGTAATGTCAGTAGTTTTTCCTCTTTCTACTTCAAAAGGAGCCTTTACATTTACGTTGATTGTATAAGTTGTTGAGTTATATTTTGCAGTAACGGTTGTGCTGCCAGTTTTGTTTCCGGCTGCGATTACACCATGATCATCTACCGTTGCAATATCGGTATCTTTAGAAGTCCATGTTACAGGAGTCTTTCCACTATATCCGGCATTTCCACTTCCTGTCTTACCAGCTGTGAAACTTCCCATATCAAGAACCTGCCATACGATTTCCTGTGTACCGCCCTGAGTAAGATTTACCTCTGTCTGATCTTTTGAAACAAAGAAACCATCATATACAACATCTGCATCGATTGTACTTGAAAATGTCTTTCCATTATAAGTACATTCTGCTGTGATAGTTGCTGTTCCCTTCTTAACACCGGTGATCGTTCCAGTGCTCTTGTCTACAGTCGCAACACTTTCATCTGAACTGCTCCATGTAACAGTTGCATCTTTGATCGTCTCGCCATTGTAGGTTACAGTTGGTGTGATTTTCTTTGTTCCTCCAACTTTCACCTGAGTGGATGCATCTCCGAGACTAATGCTTCCACCAGTTGTGGTTACAATTACCTTAACGCTGTCTGTTGAGTCAGAACCCCAGTCCTTTGTACTGTAAGTACCGGTAACTGTAGCTGTACCAGCACTCTTTGCAGTGATAACACCATCTTTTACAGTAAGTACAGAACCGTTATCAACACCCCAGCTGACATTTGGATTCTCTACAAGACCTAAACCATCAACATCATCATATGCAACCGTATTGATCTTTCTGGTTTTCTCGTCCAGTGTCATTTCAATTGTTTTGGTTTTGCCGTCTGAGCCTACCGGTTCGTCAATGTAATAACCTTCTACATAAACCTTGAAGCTACGTTTAAAACCATCGAATTCTCCTGTCAGAGTTGTTGAACCAACTTTTAAAGCCTTCAGTTGAAGCTGATAATAATTATCTGTTTTAATATTAGGATCAATCACCGTCGGATCATCAACAGTCCATGTTAACTCCTTGGCTAAAAGTTTTTTTGCTTCTTCTGTTTCTGTTGCTGCTTTTACAGCATTAACACCTACATAAAGGTTTGTTCCCTTCGTCGGAAAATAAAATACAATATCGTTGTTGTCCGTTTTACCTTCACTGCTGTTCGAAGAAACATTCACTTCAATATTGTTTTCTGCCATCGCCGGACGATAGAATTGATCTTTGAGAGATCCTCCATATGTTGACACAGAAGAATGGTATGTGGTGTTGTTATAACCATAATAATTTTTCTCTGTCAGTGTCTCATTTGGATAATCCATTACCATCTCTCCATAGTTAATGGAGAAATAGTGAGTGATCATTCCATCCTCTTTCCATGATGTCCAGCTCATATCACAGTTTTCATAGCCATCACCTGACGGTGCATAAGTAACTGTGCTGTTTGGTGCCCCCCAATACGTAAGTTCCGGTTCTCTATCAGCTGCGATTTGTAATGGAGTCGTTGCACTACCTTTTACAGTAAAATGCTGTCCGATTTTCACCGGTTCTGCTGCTTTTTCGACTTTGACCGTAAAGGAATTTGTAATCGTTTTCTGAACTACGCTTGCATAGTTGGAGCCTGCTTCCCATGTAGCAGTAATGGTAGCTGTACCTTCGCCAACAGCTTTAATTCCCACACCAGTAGTTCCACTGTTTGTCTTTGTATTGCCGCTGTTAACAACTATGGCTACATCTTCATTACTGGATTCCCATGTAACACCTTTTACATAAGAATACGTATTTCTCTCTGCGTACTCAGAAACCCAGCCGCTCCTTTTTAAATCCGCTTCAGTACTGTACTTGTTATACAGGGTCCAGACTTCCATACCTTTTCTGTCACCGACGTTGAGTGTTACGTCAGCACCATTTGCCGGATAAAATCCTACAGCATATCTTGAGACGTCATTTTTGTCCCAGAGATAGGTATAGCTGTAATACTGATCTCCTGCAATTTTGACTTTACCGGTTTTGCTTCTTCCGATTGTTGCTTCCTCGCCTACTGCTTCGGCACTATCGGAAAAAAGTGCTTCGTCTGCGCCGTCCGAAAACAGCGGTGCTTCGTCTGAGGAAGCAGCCGCATCATCTGCGGTCTGCTCATCCTCAGTTTCTTCTTCAATAGTTACATCTGAATCTGCATCCTGTATTGACTCATCATCGGTCACAACAGGAGCATCTGCCTCAGAATCGATATCTGCGGTTTCCTCCGAAACAACGGCCACATCAGGCTCGCTGCTGAAGTCTTCCGCTGAAACGACTGAGACACCCTGAACCATCATTGACACTGCCATGATCCACGCCAATGTACGTTTCAGTTTTGAGTGCAATTTTGTGTTCATTTAATCTCCTCCTTTTTATTTTACTTTTACTCTGGTTGTCTTACTCCAGGAAGAGTAAAGTTTCTTATCATTAACCACCTTGACGCTTCGGATACGAACATAATAGTTCTTATTTGATGTCAAGCCGGTAAATGTTCTGGCTTTGATCGTATTTTTGGAAATTGTTACTGTCTTTGTTGTCTTACCAGTGAAGTTCTTGTTCTGGCTGTACTGAATGATATACTGTGTTGCCTGAGAATCTCTTGTCCAGCTTACAGTCATCTTTTTCTTTGCTGTGCTCTTTACAGAAGGTGTTTTCATCTGTTTCGGAATGATTACGAAACTTATCTTTGCAGCATAGTTTGCATAACTTCCTTTGCCCTGTACAAGTACGGTTGCATAGCCAGTGTTTTTGTTATTGCGATAAGTCACTGTATAATATTTGGAAGAAAGTGTCTTAGTTCCAACTTTGACAGTTACCTTCGGCTTCTGCACTTTTCCATTGTAGGTAAATCTTGTTGCAGAAAGCTTCACGCTGAACTTCTTATTGATCTTGTATGTTGCACGAACAGAAATGTTTCCATTCTGATCTGCTGTTGTTCCGGAAATTGTATATCCGGCCGGTGCTGTAAGTTTTGCAGTGTAAGTGATTGCTTTTCCTGCAGAGTTCTTGTCCAGAGAAGCAACCTTGACTGTCCAGTTATTTGCGGACATCAGAGTTACTGTTTTGCCTGTGGAAATTCCATTTGCAAAGATCTCTGCTGTTACCTTAAGCGGGCGGGCACCCATGAGGTTTGCCGCATCATCCCAGGTATTCTTTACAGTCACGTTGATCTTCTCTGCCGCATGTACATATTCTGCTGTATATCCTGTTACGTTTACAGTATATCCAGCTGCCTCAGAAGCTTTGACTGTGTATACAACTTCTTTGCCAGCCTGATATTTCGGAAGACCAGTCCAGGTTGTTGTCCATTCTCCTGATTCTTTGATAACTGTCTTGTCAATATTTTTGTCGTTTGCGTACAGATAAAGAACTGCGTCTGCCGGACGAATTCCATCCTGGTTGTCATTGTCTTTCCATACTGCATTGGAAGTGATGCTTACAACTTCCGGTGTATGAGCATATGCAATAACAAATCCATTCTGAGAAAGTGCATTTCCTGTAACTTCGTATGTATAACCAGTTACATCAGTGCTTACAACTTTGTACTCGATCTGTTTTCCGTCTTTCTTTGCATTGACTTCTGCGAATACTGCATTCCAGTTGTTAGCTGCATTCAGAGTTACTGTCTTACCAGTTGTCTGTCCGTCTGCATAGAGCTCTGCGGTTACTTCTGCCGGCTGAACTCCATCCTGGTTGTCTGCATCGTTCCACTGTACAGAAACAGGAACTTTGACAGTTGACGGTACATAAGTATTGATAACGGTAAATCCTTCTGCTGCATTTCCGCTTACAGCTGTCTCGTAGCCTTCTGGAAGGTTGCTTGCCTTAACTGTATATTCGATTGCTTTTCCTGCACTGTTCTTTTGAAGTCCTTTCCAAGTCTTAGAGAACTTATTGGAAGTGTTCAGTGTAACTGCCGATCCACTCTTATTGCCATTTGCATAAAGCTGAACAGTATAATAAGTCGGGCGGATTCCATCCTGGTTGTTTGCATCTTCCCAGTCTGTAACTGCTGTCACATCAATGACTGCTGTTTCATGGGAGAATGTCAGGGTAAGTCCTGCATTTGTTCCTTCACTTGTCTCTGTATATCCTTCTACTTCAGAAGTGGATTTCAGAGAATATGTGATCGCTTTGCCTTCCGCATTGACCGGAAGTTTCTCGAAGCTTCCCTTCCAGCTGTTTTCTGCTGTCAGAGTAAGTTTCTTGCCTGTTGTTTCGCCATTTGCATAAAGCTCTGTTTCTACTTCTGCCGGACGGATTCCATCCTGATTATCTGTATCGTTCCAGGATACGGAAACAGGGATATCTGCAACTGCTGTTGTATGAGAAGCAGTAAGTACATAACCTTCTGCTGCATTTCCACTCATCTCTGCATTATAATAGGAAGAAACTCCACTGATCTCTACTGTGTATTTAACATCTGTTCCCGCATTCTTCGCAGGCAGGCTGTTCCAGATCTTGCTCCAGCCATCAGCTTCTCCAACAGTAACGCTCTCGCCATATTTTGCACCGTCTGCAAAAAGCTGCATGCTTACAGATTTCGGACGAACACCATCCTGATTCTCTGCATCATTCCATTTTACAGATGCTTTGACACTGACGGTTCCTGTTTTGTGAGTGTATGTCAGTGTAAGTCCATTTTTTCCAGTTGCTGCTTCACAGGTATATCCTTTAATATCAACAACTTTCAGTGTATAGGTGATTGTTTTGCCAGCTTCATTTACTGCAAGATTTTCGAAGCTTCCCTTCCAGCCATCTTTTGCTGTCAGAGTTAATGTTTTTCCTGTTTCCTTACCATTTGCAAGAAGTACTGCTGTTACTTCTGTCGGGCGGATAGCGTCTCTGTTATCCTCATCATTCCATGTCACAGAAGCTGCAAGACTTGTTGTTTTTGGTGTGTAGGAAGCGGTTACCTTATATCCGGCTGCTGCACTTCCGCTTGTTTTTGTTGTATAAGCAGAAGGAATTCTGCTGTACTCAACAGTGTATTTGATTTCTGTTCCTTTGTTGTTCTTAGGAAGCCCGGTCCATGTTTTACTCCATTTACCTTCAGCATCCAGTGTTACTTTGTCATCGACTGCTTTTCCGTCTGCCATAAGCTGAACACTGATACTTGCAGGACGGATTCCATCCTGATCATCATTATCCTTCCATTCAGTAGATGCTGAAACGCTGGTCTTTTCAGTTTCATGTGAATAAGTAACTGTAAAGCCGTCGTCTGTATTTCCGGATACCTTAGCTGTATAAGCACTGTCTGTATCAACAGCTTTCAGTCTGTATACAATAGCAGTTCCGTCTGCCGCATCTACATCCAGACCAGACCATGTGTATGCCCATTTGTTTGCATCACTCAGTTCAACAGGTTCACCATAATTCTCGTTGTTGGCAGTAAGCTGAACTTTTACCTTAGATGGACGAACACCATCCTGGTTGTCACCGTCGTTCCATTTTACAGATACACCTGTAGATCTTGCTGCAGTTACTGTAATGTCAATCGTCTCTGTGATGCCATTCCATGCAGCTGTGATCTTTGCATTTCCTTTTCCGACTGCTGTGATCACACCGTCTTTGACAGTAGCAACCTTCTCGTCAGAGCTTGTCCATGCAATTTCAGGTTTCTCTGCATATTTTGTTCCGTCCCATGCTTTAACATTGATTGTCAGGTCGGATCCCTGTTTTACAGTTGCTTTGACCGGATCAATGAACATCAGCGGATTACTTGTAACATTTACCTTGCAGGTTGCTTTCAGTCCGTTCCATTCAGCTGTGATTGTTGCTGTTCCCGGAACAACTGCAGTAACTGTAGCTTTTGTCTGATCCTTATTGCTTGCTACAACTGTTACAACAGAAGAATCAGAACTTGTCCATTTTACTGCCGGGTCTGTGTTTGCATTCTTACTGTCATAAACAACTGCATTAACAGTTGCTGAATCTGCATCAGAACCATATGGAAGATTCAGTTCTGTCTGATCAAGGTACAGATTGTTTTCTCCGGTAACTCCATTTACACAGAACCCTTCATTTACTGTAAATAATTTATCAGCACCTTCCATTGCTACCTGATAGGAATGTGTCAGATAAACTTTATTCCATGTTGGGTTGACACCTGTAACTTCTGCCTCTGCGGTAGTTCCTGTAACAGAAAGATTGAATTCGCTGCTGTTCCATTTAGCTGTGCTGTCACCATTTGTATAGTAACCGCTCTTCCAGCTGTGAGCACCGTCCTTCGCACCTGCTGTTCCGGTGACTTTGACAGCTTCTCCTGCAACTGCTGTCGGAAGTGCATCGCTTGTTACAGTTACATTGATTTCTTTCTTGTAGGTTGTTCCATCTTCATCTTCCCAGTATGCTTTGATGACTGCATCTCCTGCTTTACTTCCGGCAGTGATGACTCCGTTCTTTACTGTTGCAATACTGGAATCAGAAGTTCCCCATGTAACAGAATCTGCATTTTTGCATTCTGCTGTGTCATAGTTCATTCTTCCGGCAACCAGATCACCAAATTTCATGATTCTGTATGCAATTTCTGTTGTCTGTCCCTGTGTCAGGCTGATATCAGACTGTGCCACAAAGAATCCTTCCGGTACAACTTTTACAACCATGCTGGCTGTATAGGTTTTGCCGTTGTCTGCAGTCCAGGAAGCGTTGACTGTAGCTTCACCATAATCATGCGCTGTTACAACACCATTTGCATCCACTGTTGCAACTTTCTGGTCTTCTTTGTCAATGCTCCAGCTGATATCCGGATTTGCTACTTCTTCACCACTGAAGGTTGCTGTGTAATTAATCTGAGCTGTGTTGCCCTTAACCACTTTTAACTCCGGATCAAGTTTGAGTTCTCCCTCTCCGGAAACAACCAGTTTGATCTTTACTTCTGTTTTTTTGGAAGCTGCATCAATATAGGTGGCAGTCACTGTAGTGATGCCATCATTCTTTGCTGACAGAATACCATCAGAGTCAACAGACGCGATACTGTCATCGGCTACTCCCCAGGTGATAGTTGACTTACCTTTTGCATCTCCATTTTCATCGTATACAGAATATTTGATCTGACGGCCGTTTCCATCAGCATCATCTGTAGACATATACATTACATATGGAAGATCTCTTGCCTCTGTAGAATTCGGATTTTTTTCTTCCTCAATCTGGAAGCCCTTTACAATAAACGGAATCCTGATGGAAATATTTTTGTAAGAACCGGTAAGAACTGCCGTTCCTGCTTCTCCATCTGCCATAAGCACAATTTTGTCCGCACTCATGCTGGAAATTCTTACTACAGAAGGATTGCTGCTTGTCCAGTGGAATCCATTTTCATTACATGGAATTTTGGTCTTATTCTTAACATTTACGAAGAAAATATTGAGACCTGTAGAAGAAACACCATCGAATACCAGATTTTCTCCTACATAACTCGGTACCGGTTTTGAAGAACTGGTAGATGTCATTTTATTGATATAAATACCATCCTTCGGAGCGTTAACCGGGCAATAAAAAGCATCTGCTAATGTAGACTGTGCTTTTGTATACGTTGAACTGGTACTTGTTGTAACAGATTTTCCAACTGCCTGCCAGTAATCCATGTAAGCAGTATGTGTGATCATTCCTGTATCAGACCACACTCTCCAGCTTGCATCACATGAGCCAAGTCCTGTGTCAGAATTGGAAAGATCATAATCTAATTCCTCATTGTCTCCCCAGATCTTAACTTCACCTTTACTCTTGGCAAGACTCGGTGTGCTGGCTGTACCACTTACTTTAAAGGAATCACCCACATTAACAACCGGTCTTGTTTCATCTACATGAACCTTAAAGCTGGTCTCATAACCAGGAATCTGTTCTGCATAAGTGCCTTCTGTTATTTTCCATGAGAAAGTGACTACTGCATCTCCTGCTCCAACCGCTTTGATTCCTGTCACATAGTCATTGGTGTTCTTTACAATTTCCACTACATGCTCAGCTCCACCTGCCGGAGTTTCTTCTGTAACTTCCCAGTTTCCTGCAGAATAACCCACACTGCTGCTGCCATATGTTGCTTCTGCCTTATTCTTTCCACAACTCCAGTTGCTCTCTTTCAGTAGATTGAGTGCCGCATATTTTAGTGTGTTATACATAATCTTATGGTCGACAGCTCTGGTATCTCCGAGATTCATAGTCAGTTCAGCATTATTTGCCGGGTACACAGCTACCGCATATCTGTAGTAGTTATTTGTGTCTCTAAAACGGGCATAACTGTATTTTGCATCTCCGACAATTGTTATATCTCCTGTTTCAGCAGGTTTTACCGCTGTATCTCCTACTGATTCAGCACCGTCAGAAACAATTGCATCATCGCTTCCGTCAGAGAACATTTCAGGCTCTGAACTGTCATCAGCGTTCTGCTGATCGTCTGCTGTTACATCTGAAGCAATATCTTCATCACTGATCTCAGGAGTATCTTCATCTGTTGACGTATCTTCCCCATCATCAGCAAATTCCAGGTCACTGTCCGCACTTGTATCGACTGTCTCTGAAACAGCTTCAGCAACATCTGCTGCTTCCGGTTCGCTGGTAAAGTCGTCCGCATAAACGACACATCCCTGAGCCATCATAGCTACCGTCAGCATCCATGCCAGCGTGCGTTTCAGACCTGAGTGTGATTTTGTACTCATATCATTCTCCTTCTTTTTTTATAGTTACAGTTCTATCTGGTTTGTTACTGTTTGGCACAGCACCAGGTATATATTTAGCAGTCGTATTTCTTTCTCTTCAGTTCTTTAGACAGTTCAATGCGGTTTGTCTTAAAGTGGAAGAAAGGTCTTTCATCGATTGCCAATATTTCAACTGGAAACATATGTGGTTCCAGACAAGACTGTACGTCGTCAATGATATCGTCTACTGAGTATCCATCCTCAAGTACGACATAGAGGTATGGGACAAAGTAGCCATCGTGATCTTCATCCTCGATGAGTACGAAGAACTCGTCCTTGATGCCCTTGATCTTGGCATCTGCAAGACGGTTTTCCATCGGAAGGACTGCGAGTTCGCCGCCGCCATAGCGGTATGCTGCTCCACGGTTCAGTACGTAAAAGATTCCTTCTTCGTCCACATAACCGATATCTCCTGTGTGTAGCCAGATGTTGCCGTCAGCATGGGTCTGGAGAGTCTTGGCTGTGGCACTTCTCTTGTCATAGCCGAGCATGATGCCTGGGCCTGAAGCACAGATCTCACCCATCTCGTTGTATCCAAGTTCCTCCTGGGTTCCCGGTTTGAAAACACTCATATTGGTCAGCGGCATTGGGATTCCTACGTTTCCATTGTGGATGGACTTCGGTGCCATCTGGAAAGTCAGATTGGAACCGCCTTCGCTGCTTCCGTATCCTACGGTAAAGCGTACATGACAGTTATGATCCTCAAGGAACTTCTGTACGCGGTCTAACTGGTTGTTGTTGACAGCCTCGCATCCGGCACCTGCTGCCAGAAGGTGGGACATATCATAATCATCCGGAACTCGTCCGTTACGCATGACCATCTCGATAAACATCGGGATCATCGGCCAGCCGTTCGGTCTGTAGCGCATCATCTCAAGGTCGACATCCTCTGGATCGACAAACGGGTCCATGATCAGAAGTTTGTTGGATGACAGTGGGAGCATCACCATGGATACCACAACTGCTACCAGTGCCGGTGGAAGACAGGTTACCATCCATTTCGGACGGATCTCATCGGAACCGCCATAGAAGTTCATCTGACATACGGTACCAAGGATACTGTTCGCACAGTGGATGACCTGTTTGGACGGGCCTGTGGAACCGCTTGTGTAAGCACGGAACAACGGTCTGTTGATATCCTTATCCGCTTCTACTTTGCCGACATAGTAATCACCGATTTTGAGGAACTCGTCCAGGTCATGGTGTTCTCGCCGGAAGCGGTCACCCTTGGATAGTTCTCATCCAGGGATGCTTTTATGTAGTCAGGAAGGGTACTCTCATGTCCGTAGTACAAAGGGTTAAGAAGAATGACTTTCTTAACGCCTGCTCCTTCACAGTAAGTTCTGAGTTCTTTCTGGGACAGGAAATCGTGTGCAAAGATTGCTTTTGCATCTGCTCTGCTGACTGCTTCAACGTTCTCAATAAGTGTATTGTCTCTGCACAGAAGGGAAGCACCGATCTTCTCTGCTGCTAACAGAAGGAATACAAAATTCGGGACAAGTCTGAAGAATATCGGGATCTGGTCTCCCTCACCAAAGCCCATGGCTCGTAAGGATCTGGCACATTTCTCTGATTCCTCAAAAACAGTCTTCCAGGTGATATCCTCTCCATAGTAATGGATAGCTACAACATCAGGGCCTGGACAATGTTGTTCCAGATATTCCCATACAGTACAGTCTGGGATCTGGATCATCTTGAGCATCATCTCCGGATAATACTGCATCCAACGACGGTCTTCACTCGGCTTTCCTGCATGTTTCTTTTCATGATTCACTTTTTCATTTCCTCCTTAAATTTCAGTATTTTCTGCAAAGCCCACAAACAGCCCCAGATTACTCTTGTTCTTACTGCGGCTGTTCACTTTGTAGAATATGCTATTGAGTTTTCATGAATTATGTTGCTTCATGACATTTTCTACCATTATGTAGTTTCAGGTTTATTTTAACATAGTGATTCCTGTCTGTAAAGTTACGGAAATGTATAAAAGGGCTATTTTTTTACTATTTCTGCCGTTTTTGGGTCAGACCAGCAGTATAGTCCTGAAACTTTCTCTTGCATTTTGTTTTTTTCTGTGCTATAATCCGCAATTGTCAATTGAATATGGTCTAATTGGAAACGCACATTCTCCTGAATGATTAACGAACAACACATGCTCTTGTATCTTTAATATTTATTCAAGGAGGATTTTTTTATGCCTAAAAACAAGTTTCAGGAAGTAATTTTTACGATCATTATGGTATTTTTTATGGTTTACAGCATGATCTGTTATAATATCAGACTCAATGTCGGAGAGATGACAAACTCTGTTTTTCTTTCCGCTTTTCATGAGCTGACATTCATGGGACCGATCGCATTTATTCTTGATTTCTTTATCGTATCCAAGCTGGCTTTTGCATGTGCATCACGTATGGTCGATGTCAGAAAATGCCATCCATTCAGCATGATCCTTGCAATCTCTGTTGCATCTATTGCACTGATGTGCCCGCTGATGAGCTTTTTTGCAACACTGTTTTTCAAAAATGCCGGAAATCAGTTCATCGCTGTATGGCTTGAAACTACTGCTATGAATTTCCCGGCTGCATTTTTCCTGCAACTTATTTATGTAGGACCGCTGGTACGTTTTATCTTCAGACATGTTTTCCCGGAGAAAGAGGGAACTCGCCAGGCTGCATCTGAGATGTAATGTAATTTCGTAATATGCAGTTCGTTATTTTGTATTATACATAAATAGGAAATGATTCTTCCAGATCTGTGGAACTGGGCAACAAAAAATCAGGTTTTCGCACGATATTATCTGTCGTGTGGAAACCTGATTTTGTTTTGGTCAATATAGATCAATATGGGTAAAACCAACAGAGTGAACAGTAACGATTACAGGAGATATACCGGGAGTTCTTCGTTTACCTGAACGGAACCCTGTACTTCTTCCGGAGCTTTGTCCTTGGTGAAAGCTGCCTGAAGTTCTTCGGAATTCTCTGGTGTGAGAACGGAAGTCTTTACGGCTTTCTTGCGGGTTGTGGTTTTCTTTGGTGCTGCTTTTTTGGCTGTTGTGGTTTTTGTCTTTGTGGTTCTTGTTTTCCTGGCAGGAGTTTTCTTTGCTGCCGGTTCTTTGGTCTCAGCCTTTGGTGCTTCTTTGGCTTCTGCCGGAGCCTTTGCTTCTTCTGCTGGTTTTACTGGTGCTGTTTTTGCTTCTGTGTTTTTGGCTTCTGCGTTTGCAGCACGCAGAATGCTGTCCTTACCTACTGACATAGTCCATTACCTCCCTGGCTAATTCTGTATATTCCTTCGCGCTTCTGCTGGATTTCTTGTATTCTACGACTGGAATGCTGTTGTCCTGGGACCATTCGATGGTACTGTCGACACGGATCAGGTTGTCGAATACGTGGATGTTGTCCAGCTGATGCAAAGTTTCCATGGTTTGTTTGAAATAATTCTTGCGGGTGTCGACTTTGGTCACTGCGATTCCCGCAACTTCGAGATCTGGCGCGATCTGCTTGACTTCGCCCAGAAATTCGAACATATTTGCAAGTCCGAACATTCCCCACGGGCTTGCTTCTACGGGGATGATCACCTTGTCGGAAGCGCACAGGATGTTCATGACCCAGCCGCCAAGAGTGGGCGGTGCATCGATGAGGATGTAGTCATAGACGCCTGAATCCTTGATCTTCTGGAGGCATTTCTTCAGGATAAATTCCCGCTGCCATTTGGTAAAAAGTTCGTACTCGATGGAGCTCATCAATGTGGATGACGGGATCAGATCAAGGTTTTCGTATGGTGTGTGTACGATGTAGTCTGTCAGGTCTTCCTGCTTGCCAATCGCATAATAAAGGTTCTTTTCTCCCTGGGCATGTTCGAGAACCCAGTCCTCTGGAAATATGGCCAGTGAAAGATTCAGCTGCATGTCGCCGTCAACCAGCAGGACTTTCTTGCCGGCGCGTGCTATGGCTGCGCCGAGGTTTGAGCAGGTCGTAGATTTGCCGCTGCCGCCTTTGTTGTTGGTGAAGCAGATAGTTATTGTTTTTCCCATGGGATTTTCCCCCCCCGCCCGGGCATGCAGGTCGAAGCGCTCGTCCTGCGGGCCGACGCGGCGAGCGGCGAGCTGGTCTTCAGCCGCAAGGAGCTGCTCGAAGACCCCTGGCCGGCCTACCCCCACCGGGAGGGCGACACGACGGAGGGGACCGTCGCGGCGGTGCTGCCGAACGGCAACCTGCTCGTAAATGCCGACGGCATCGTGGGCGAGGTGCTGAAATACAATGTCTCGTGGTTCAACTTCCAGAGCGGAATGAACCGTTACAGGACCGGCGACCGGCTCCGGGTCCTGCTCGTGAAGTTCGACCCCGAAGCCCGGGTTCTGTTCCTGAGCGGAACCGGCGGCGCCGAATCCCCGTGGAACGGGGTAAACTACCGAGTCGGCTCGAAGTATGAGGTAACGGTATTGCGGACCGACCGCATGGCCGTCATGGTCGCCCTGGACGGAATCATCGGCGAGATACCCCGCGAACGCATCGGGTGGATCACCCCGCCGAGCGCCGAAGGCGCATTCGCCGAAGGCGAGCGGATCGAGGCGCAGCTCATTTTCATCAACCGCACGAAGCGGGTGGCCCAGTTCAGCCGCAAGGCCGTGCTGCCCGATCCGTGGAGCGTTCCGATCGCCGAAGGCGACGTGGCGGAGGCGAAAGTCGTGGAAGCCACGGCGTCAGAGGTGCGTTTCGATGTCGGGGGCCGGCTGGGCGTCTGCTCCCGCGAAACGGCCCGCACGTTCGTCGCCGGAGCCTGCGGCGACGTGCAGCCCGACGCGCTCTTCCACCCGGGAGAGCTACGCCGCGTACGCATCGAGGGCATCGACCGCCGCAACCAGCGCCTCTACGTCGGTTCGCCCGACCGGGAGGACTGCCGCCGGATGGTCGGCCAACGATTCGACATCACCGTCCTCGGCCGGGAACGGGCCGGGTACCGGGTCGAAACCGCCGGCGGCATCCGCGGCATGCTCTCCTTCGAACGCGCCACATGGAGTGCGCCGGAAACCTCGCGCCTCGCACCCGGCGAGCGTCTGGAGGCGCAGGCCGCGGCCTACGATTTCAAACTCGGCTGCCTGCTGTTCGACCATCGCACCCTGATTCCCGATCCGTGGAAATCGCTCCGTATCGCCCCCGAATCCTTCATCGAAACGCAGCTCGTCGCCTTCGACGCAGGATCGGCCATCGTGCGTTACGAAGGAATCGACCTATGGCTTTCGCCCCGCGACACGGCGATCCTCGCCGGAAAGCCGTGGCTGGAGTCCGTCGCAGCCGACGAGCTGCCGGCAGACGGCCGTTTCCGGCTTTATGTCGCCAGGTTCGACGCCGGAAAGCGCCGGCTGCTGACGGAGCCGCGCCCGCAGCTCTCCGACGCATTCCGCAACGGAGCCGGGGCCGAAGTGGAGGTGAAGCGCTGCACCGAAGAGGGCATCCATGTCTTCTGTCCGGGCGAAGGGTGCTTCGGATTCATCCCCCGGGAAGAGATCATCTGGGGAATCGTCGACTCGGCCTGCTCGCTCTACGACGAAGGCGAGAGGCTGTGGGTCTGCCATCTGGATTACGACGCCGCCCGCGGCCTCTGCCGCTTCAGCCGGCGGCGACTGCTGGCCGGGGCCGCCGTTCCGTTCGTCGCGGGAGCGCGCCTCTCCGCCCGGATCACGCGCATCACCGAGAAACTCATGGTGGTGAAGTGCAACGACACGGAAGCTTCGGTGCTTCTCGGGGATACGACCTGGACCCCGCCCTTCCGGCTGGGCGAACGTTACCTGCCGACCCGCTACGCGGCGGGCGGAGAGATCGAGGCTGTGGTCGAACGACTGGAGAAGAGCGGAGTTCCGCGGCTCAGCATCCGCCGGCTGCAACCCAATCCATGGCTTTACTGCCCGGTGTCGGACAATGATACGGTAGTCGCCGAAGTAGTCGGGCACTGCGGAGAGAAGGCGGCGGTCGAATACGCCGGCTATGCGGGCCTGATCGAAGGTCTCGCCCCGGGACTGGGTTCGACGCTCGTTCCGGGCGACCGGGTGGCCGTCTGTTGCAAAGCCATCGACCGGGAGCAGGGACGCCTTCGCTTCTCGCTCGTGAAAATCCTGCCCCGCCCGTGGGTGGAAGCCGGATTCCGGCAGTACGGCACGGTGGAATGCACGGTCGTTTCGGTCGGTGACGACCGGACGCTCACAGTCGACGCGGCCGGTTATGCCGGCGTCGTGCCGTGCGGGGAGCTGGCATGGGGCGAACCTTCCGCGACGTTCGTTCCGGGTCAGCGGCTTTCGGCAGTGATCCTGCAAATCGACTACGAAGACCTCTCCCTCGCGTTGAGTCTCCGCTATGCCGAAGGCATTCCTCCGGCGGACATGCCGCTGCGCATCGGCGAAGCGCACCGCGTCCGGATCACCGACGTGCGGACCGCGGCGCGGAAAATGCCCGAGCAGCTCACCGTCGAGAGCGTCGAAATGCCGGCGCTGCGCGGCGTGATCTTCGCCCGCGACCTGGCCTGGGAGCGGGCCGGACGTTCGGCGGCGGCCTACCGCCCGGGCGAAGAGATCGAAGCGGTTGTCACCGACCTGATGCCGCGCAAACTGACTTTCAAGGCGAGCCTGCGCGACATGGTCGACGACACGCGGTCGCTCGACGACATCCGCCCGGGCGAGAAACTCGACGTGACGCTGCGCAAATTCATCCCGCAGGAGTTCGCCGCCGAAGTGACCTATTACGATTATGCGGGGCGGCTCACGCTCGACGCCGCCGTCTGGAGCGGCGTCGAGAACCTCGCCAACTTCTTCCGTCCCGGCCGCGAGATCGAAGCCGAGGTAACGGCGGTCGATCCCGACACGCGAAGCCTGGCGTTCCGACTGCCCGAAGACGAATATACGCCCGACTGGGAAGGCGTCCGGCTTACGGAGGGCGACACGCTCGAAGTGACGGCGGACTACGTGATGGATTCGGCCCTCTTCGTCAACTACCACGGAATCGTCGTGACCCTGCGCCGCGAGGAGTTGAGCTGGCTGCCGGTTTTCCGCATCGGGGAAAACTACCGTGACGGCGACACGCTCCGGGTGAAAGTCAAACGGTTCGACCGGGAGAGCCGCATTCTGAAATTCAGCGTCCGGGAGCTTCTGCCCAACCCGTTCCTGCAGGAGATGCCCTTTGCGGAGGGCGATCTGGTCCGGGGGAGCGTCATGCAGGTAGTTCCGCAAGGCATCTACGTGGATTGCAGCGGGTATCCGTGCTACATCGCCAATACGGAGTTCGCAGGCGAAATCCACCGCAACTACAAGGCGGGCGACGCGCTTCGCGCCCGGATTCTCTCCATCGACCCCGTGCAACGAAAAATCCGGCTCACCCGCCGCTGCGAAGAGCTGTCCGGCGAAGAGCTACGGTTCAGCCCCGGCGAATGGCTCTGGTTTACCGTGACGGAACGGACCGCCACAGGCCTGTGGGCCGAATACGAAGGCTATCGCGCCTTCCTGTCCGACACCGATGCCGGGTTCCGGGAGAACGAGAGCCCCAGTCAGCGTTACGGACCGGGCCAGCTGGTCCGGATGCGCGTGACGGGCATCGACGAAAAGGCCAATGCGCTCACCGTATCGGCCGAACTGGTCAGCGACTATTCGCAGTTCGACAGCTGTACCGTAGGCACGGTCGATGTCGCCGAGGTGATTCATGTGGCCGTCAAGGCGATCACGGTCTGCTTCCGGGGCATCTATTGCCGGGTTCCGCTCGAACGCGCCAGCCTCTTCCCGATCGCCAACGCCAAGATGCTCTACGCGGTGCGCGAACAGCTGACGATGGTCGTCGAAGCCGCCGACCCCGAGACGCGGACGCTGAAGCTCAGCGTGCAGCAGCGTTACAACGACTGGTCGGAGATCCCGGTGCGGCCGGGCGACCGGGTTTCGGGCGAAATCTGCTTCCGGTCGCCGCGCTTCGGACTGTTGCTGCGCGACGGCGATCTTTTCTACCGGGTGTGCGCCGAGAGCCGTTTCTGGCAGCCGGCGACCGAGCTTGCGCTCTACCCGATCGGCTCGCGCTGCGAGGAGGCCGTCGTGGAACGCATCGACCCCGATGCGCGGATGATCTACGTCTCGATCGGAACCCGCACCGCAACCGACCCGTTCGAGCAGGCCCGGCTCCGCAACGGCGACATCGTGAAAGCCACGGTGGCCGGAGGCGACAAGACGGTCTGTGTGCTCCGCTGCGGGGAACTCTACCTCTCGATGCCCCGGGAGGAGGTTCTGCCGGGACATGCGCCCGAATGCGGCGACGAGGTCAAAGTCCGCATACTGTCGGTGGACAAGGTCAAACGCACCTTCTACGTTTCGCAGCGCGCCGTAACGCACGATCCGCTGCTCACGTTCAGCGTGGGTCAGAAGGCGGAGGGCACGGTGCAGAGCCTGTTCGGAACGATGTGCCTCGTCCGGGTCAACGGACTCGTCGGAACGCTTCCGGTCAGCGAAGCGCAGATCAAGGCCATGAACATCCGGAGCGATGCGAACATAACGGTTTACGTTTCCGCCATCCGTTTCACGAAGCGGCAGATCACATTCTCACTCACGCCCACGACCAACAACGATCTGGCCGTCGGCTCCCGCGTGCAGTGCACCGTAGTCAAGGCCACGGCGCATCATGTGTTCTGCACGTTCCCCAAACGGGGCAGGCTCTACGACGCGGCGATCCGGTCCTCGGAGTTTTACTGGAACCGCCCGACCGACGTGCCGTGCCAGCCGGGCGACCGGATCAACGCCGTCATCACAGGTGAAGAGATCATCGGCAAGACAAAGTACACGACGCTCAACGCCTGCGCGCTGACCCCCAACCCGCTGCTGACCTGCGAGACCGGCGACACGCTCCCCTGCACGGTGCTGGGGACGACCGCAGGCGGCTACCTGATGCGCTGCGGCGGAGCCGTCGGCTTCCTCCACTGCTCCGAGATCATGTGGCAGTACTGCGACCAGTGGCACGGCGTCTGGAAGCGCGGCGAGAAGGTTTCATGCCGGATACTGCACCTCTCGCCCGCGGAAGGCGGCCTGCTGCTGGGCCACAGACAGACCGTCGGCGATCCCTTCCTCAAACACACGCCCGGCGTCGGGAGCGGTTATCCGGCCACGGTGCGGCGCTCCTCGGACGAGAGCGTCGTCGTCCTGCTCGGGGACACCGGGATCGAAGCCACGATCTCCAAGGCCGACATGAAACTTTTCTTCACGGGCGTCGGCCAGTTTATCCCGCAGCCCGGCACAACCATATCCGAGGTGACGGTCGTCCGCATCGAAAACCCCGGGGACCCGAAGCGGCGCCATCCCTTCGTCCGAGTAACCCTGCTTTAACCCACAACGATCCATGGATAACAAACTGCATTACGCGCATACCTTTTTCTGCGGCCACCTCGCCGCCGTCGGACGGGCTTCCGAAGTGCAGGCCGCCGACAAGCGGTGGCAGGCGGAAAAACCCCTGACCCGCGAGGCCTACGAACGGCTCAGCAGCATCTATTACGAGAGTTTCATTGATTCGCTCATGCAGGTCGACGGACAGACCTCGGGGGCGGTCTATGCCGACACGGCGCACCTGACCCTGGAAACCGACCGGCTCTGCACGCTGCGCCACCCAAAGCTCCCCGCCGCGGAATACGCCTTCAGACTGTGCCGGTTCCACCTCTTCTTCTTCCCCTACGACATCTGCCTTTTCGCCATGGAGATCGCCGAAGAGCCTGAAACGACGCTCGACACGCTGATCGCCGCACATGGCATTCTGCGCGAGACCTCCTGCTATGAAATCGCAGAGCAGGGGATTCTGAAATCGCAGATCGACGCCCCGGAGTACCTCGCCCTGCTGGAAGAGATCCTGCGGCTGTGCCCTCCCCGGCCGTCGGCCGAATCCCCGCGTCAGGGACGTTTCTCCGGCCTGACCCTCACCGGCAACAAGCTGAAATGTTTCCAGATCTTCATTTTGGACGACTTCTCGGACGAACTGCTCTTCGAACTGGGAACCTTGAGCCCCGTCGGCTGCGTCGCCGACCATAAACACGAATATTCCCCCTCCCAGGAATATTACGACCGGATCATCCGCACCCACACGATTTCGGCATTCCGCAACTGGAAAGCGCTGGCGCTGGTCGACAGTTTCACCGTGGTTGCAAAAGGCCGCACGGCCGCACAGATGTGGGTATGGCCCAACAGCTATTTCCGGCTGATCTACATCCATGCGCTTTACCAGAAGACGCTGCTCTTCGTCGTCAACCGGCAATTCCGCTCGGCCGCCAACGACCGGAAGTCCATCCGGCTGCTCCACAAAATGAAGGAGCAGGAGCATTGGTACGCCTTCTCGAACATCTCCTACAACTTCCTGCCGCAGCTCATCTACCGGGCCATCGACACCGGGCTGGACATCGCCACCGAGCGCGAACAACTGCACCGCCACCTCGAACAGGAGGCCGAACGCCTCGAAAAGAACTCGGAGCGGCGGCTGGCGGGCCTTATCCTCTTCCTGACGATGCTGACCGTCTGCTCGGCGACCTACGACGGCGCGTCGCTGGTCAAGGATTATTTCGGCTGGGAAAGCGGCACGACCCCGTTCCGGATTTTCGCCGCGCTCCTGCTCTCCGCAATCGTGATCACAAGCATCTCCGTCTGGCATTACCGGCGCAACAAATCCTGATCGGAGATGGAACGAATATCCTATTCGCCCGAAACGCTTTTTCACGTCCTGACCCATTTCGAAACGGCGGACGAAGCCCTGCGCGACAGCCTGCGCCGGGCGGGATTTACCGACGAGGCGATCGACGGCCAGCTACGCATGCCCGGGTCCAAATTCCTCCGCACTTTCGCCCTTTCTCCGCAGGAAGCCGTCGCGCGGCTGCAACGGGATTTCCCCGAATCTTTCACCGCCCTGCACCCCGGAGCCGACGGCCGGGTGCGCCTGTCGTTCCGCTACGACGAACCCGTCGGGACGAGCGGACTGGCGGCAGACGCGGAGCTGACGCCCGCCGAGCGGGCTGCTGTTCGCAACATCCTGCGCAACGGATGCCCTGTCCGCACGGTCCGCACCTCCCGCACGATCTCCACCGGAGCCTGCCAACTGATCCTCGACCGCACCGGGGAGGCCGGGTATGCCCTGCGCACGCTCTTTCCCGGGGAACTCGCCCCTCCCCTTCCCCTGCCGGGCGAAGCCCCCGATCCTTTCTGGGCGACGCATCTCCTCATCGAATTCAACTGAATCCAGCCGTAACCGGGGACGGCATGCGCACCGGTTCCGAACCCGTTTTCCAACCAGTGCGGTGCAGATGCCGTGCATCGTGAAACAGATTTTTGATTTTAAGCCGGGGAGTTCCGTATATCGTGAAGAACGGGGCGGATGGATAGTACCTCAAGTATTATCCATTCATTTTTAGATAGAGTTGTAACTTAAAAAGTTATGACTCTATTTGCATATAGCAGGTAATGGTTAGGAAACAGTCGTATGCATTTGTTCGCATCTGCGTTCCATCTTGTCAAACAACTCCTGTTATTGAATACAAATTTAATAAAATGTCCCGATTTTTCAAATTGGATAATTTATTTAGAATGACTTCACCATGATAAATAGACAGTCCTCCAATGGTTATATTCCATCAAATGATCGTGAACAACAAAACTATCTCGGAGGATATGGGTTATCGTTCCGGAATATTGAGGAACATAAACACATTGACAAACGCTTGTACACTAATATAGAGCGTATGACTTTAAATATTTGGTTCTCCCGTCTCTAAATAGATTGAACCTGATAGATAAGCCGATTATATGCGATGTTGAACCGTTCACATAAATATCGATCGCTTCTGAATCGTACGATAAGCCCCGGGGATCTTTGATTTTGAAAACTAGCAAATCTCCGGGGCGATCTATGACGAATCGGTTATCGACCGGTGTGTTTATCGGGCATTGCCCCCTCCGGAACGTCAATTACGATGTCGTTTCTGTTTGCGAAATGAAGACGATCTTTCGGAACAGGAGCGACCCAACGGCATATTCGTCCGCGCCAGGGCATACGGGAAAAATCCGAAGGCCGAAAATAAAAGGGCTGTCTGTTATTCCCTCCACCCGGACCTTTTCCCGAATCAACCCAAAGTCAGCCACGTCCGACTCCGTTTCAAGGCTGCGCACAGTCTGCCGCCCAGAAAGAAAAGGCGATAACGCACAATAGTCGATGGAACGATTAATCGAAATATTCTTTCCAGATTTCCGGCACATCGAACGGATAATAGTTGTCGATCTCCGCGGCGAGAGTAACCAATTGTTTCCGTTCAGGACTTCGAATCACTCCATCCCGACATACGGCGGCCCGGACCACCGTCGAATCGGTCACGGTAAAAGGAGCTTCGTAAAGCGAAGCGTCGGGCGTCGGCGGGGTTCCGTCTAACGTGTAGCGAATCTCTGCGGGATATTTCTCACAGTCGAGAGTCACCTCAACCGCTCTATTTCCGGAACGAATGCGAGTCGTGATCTCAACTTCGTCGCTCAGCGTAAAAGTATTTAGCCCCCGTTGCTGCAACAGTGGGATATGGGAGTTCATCCGGACTTTGAAATCGCTCCATTCGCGCTTCTCCTGCGGTGTCCATGCCAATTCTGCCACAGCCAGCAGACGCGGAAAGATCATGTATTCCTGTTGCTCTTCATCTTCGATATATTCAGCCCACGTACATCCCTGCACACCGACGATGCGGTCGGCGCGATCCGCCCGGATCGGCTCCACGGCCGCAGGGTCCACGAATTCGGCCCGGATGATCGACTCGTTGCGGGCCGCCGATTCCGGATCAGCCGGCACCGGCTCGAAAGCGTACATCTTTTTAATGGGAGAATATCCGTACATGGCACGCGGCTGAGTGGAAGGATCGGCCTGATACCAGTCGAAATAGAGCACTTCACCGGGTGTCATTACGGCATAATTGCCCCGATTAGCGGCTTCGATAGCCCCTTTCTGTCCACGATACGACATAACCAAGGTTTCGGAATGCAGTTCGTTGTGCAGTATTTCATCCCAGCCGACCATAACCCGCCCTTTCGAAGCGAGAAAATCCTGGATACGGGCGATCATATAGGGTTGGAGTCCCTGTATCCCGTCAAGTCTCTCCCGCTCGATCAGGGCCTGGCATTTCGGACAGGTCGCCCAGGCGACTTTCCGGGCCTCGTCGCCTCCGATATGGATGTATTTCGAAGGGAAAAGCTCCATAACTTCGGTAAGCACATCCTCCATAAAAGTATATACCTGTTCGTTGCCGACACAAAATTCTCCCGTCGTATAAGGTTTGCCCGTACAGCACAACTCCGGATAGCCGATGAACACGGCGTCGGAATGCGCCGGGAATTCGATCTCGGGAATGACCGTAATGTGCCGCTCGGCGGCGTAGGTCACGATCTCACGGATGTCCTCTTTGGTGAAATATCCGCCGTAAGCGCCCGGAGTTCCCTCGGGAAGATAGCGACGGTCGTTCCGGTCCCACCACGCGTACCAATCCCGCTGCGTGCGGAATGCCCCTTCGGCGGTGAGCCGCGGATATTTGTCGATCCGGATGCGCCAACCACCGTTATCGGTCAGATGGAAATGGAATACGTTGAGTTTGTAGCGGGCCATTTCGTCCAGCATCTTCAGCACCTGACTTTTCGGAAAGAAATGCCGCGATACATCCATGTGCATGCCCCGGTAGGCAAACCGGGGCCGGTCGCTGACCCTTACGCAAGGAATACCCTTGTCGGTCATCAACTGTTCCAGCGTCCGTTTCCCATAGAAAATGCCGGTCTGGGTGGCGGCCGTGAGTCTCACCGACGAGCGATCGACCGTAAGTTCGTATCCCTCCCGTCCCAGCGCATCCATCCGGGAATTGTCCACAACTACGGTCGTGAAGTCGTCCACCGTCGTGTTTCCCGGCTGAAAATACCCGGACAGCACCTCCATTTCCGCCGGGCGCGGAATGAGATTCACCCGAATCGCTTCGTGTGAACAGCACCCGGAAAGGGCCATTAAACAAAGAAAAAGAATAGAGACTCCCCAGCCCGAACGGATACGTCCCGGCAACAATCGTTCATTCATGTCCAATTGATTTTTACATAAAATACGGCCCGGCCGTCAAGCCGGGCCGAAACATTCCTATTTACAGGACCACACGGTTATCTGCACTTCGGCAACATTCACATCGGAATCCTCGACCACATTGCCGTCGGCGTTCACCCGGGAGGTGATCTCGCATTTCACATACCGGTAGGTCGCATTTCCCTTGTCGAATTCGATCCGCCCGGTCGTGACCTCGGCTCCGGCGTCTTCCGTAGGTTTCGTCCGGTCGGAAGTGAAAGTCGTGATCAGCGTCCAACTTTCGTTGCCGCCCCGATAGTCCTCCGGAGCATTGCTTCCATAGATATTCATCGTGCGGAGCTTCTGGCCGCCTTTGCCTCCGAATTTGTTCCAGTAGGTGAGCGTAATGCCCTGACATCCGGTTCCCAAATCCACATACCACGACGGAACAGTGCCTTTTTCTGCCTCCCCAACTGCGTCGGGGCCCCAATAGAGGTCCTTGTGCTCGTCGCTCCCGTCCATGATACCGTCATAAAGATACGAATCGTATTTTACGGAACCGTCCCAGTCGGTGAATACGGACGAAGCCCAGAAATTGTCATATCCGGGATCGGCTGCGCCGCTGATGGGAAGCGGCGCCGAGGACCAAACCTTATTCAGGTCGTCGTCGGTCTGGAAGTGATCCTCGATCGTTATGCTCGCATCCCACGGAGCATAGGTCAAACCCAACGTCAGTTCAGCATTCTTCAAGATCTCTTCCGCACGGCCTTCAAGCCGCGTGAGTTTGTCTGCCGGAATACTTCCGGAAAGACGTACGACGAAATCCTCATACGCGTCGCCCCGGAAAACCCGAAAATCCATCTTCACATTGGCCCTCGTCTCGTCCGAAGGCATCAGCACACTCCGGGCTGAAAAAACGGTTCCCTCTTTCGTCAGCTCGATCCGCTTCGAAGCAGGCTCCCCCGTCGAAAAGTCGTACTGCCCCGTAAGGTCGACCCGGTCGTAGAGATCGCCTACGGTAAGTTCCACGGCCGTGACATCATTCGGGACATCGGTCAGGCGGACATCCAAGGCCCCGACCAGCCGTTGCAGGTCGGAGACGGGAACCGTCGCGCCGACATTCCGGGAAACGGACGCCGTACCGAGCACCATATCCGGAATAGTCTCGTTCATGTCCGTTACGGTCACGGTTGTGTTCTTTTTGGCCTCGTCCGAAGCCTCATAGAAAACATGAGGAACATCACGATCCATCATCAGCGCGACAAGCGAATAAGCCGCCTTTTCCACCACGAAAGGTTCGAGATCGCCGAACGAGTCGGCATGCTGGTATTTATAGCAGTCGGATGACATGTCGTTGAAAAGGTAGAGCGACACCCCATACTCACCGAGCCCCTCGAAGCCATCGCTTTCGGATGCAAGAACGGGAACGATCTTCCAAAGCTGATCCCCCTCTTCCGGTCTTTCGGATTTCGCCTTGTCCTCGTCGCACGAGCAAAGCAGAACGAGCGTGAGCGCAGGCAGTAACAGAAGGCGTGCAAGGCGATCCGCCCATCCGCAGGCATTCCCGACATTCTGTTTTTTCATCATCATGGCTTTCATATTATATACTTGATTCTTCAGGCCCCGCAGGCCCACACGACTGCCGTTCGGGGCGATGCCGGGAACGGACTGCTAAAGTCCGCTCCCGCAAATCCCCATTCAGCGTATCGCAGGAGGGAAACTCCTTTCCGACAACTATTTGTACTCCCAAGTCGAAACCTCCAGTTCGCCGACATTCACGTCGAGCACATCCGTAATGGTCGCACCGTCGGTATTAACCTTAGATGTCATCACGCATTTTACATACTGATAGGAGACGCTTCCATCCTCCGAGAATGCGATCTTGCCCGTCGTCACCTGCGCCCCGGCGTCCGTGGTCGGAGTGGTCTTGTCGGAGGTGAAAGTCATGATCTTCACCCAATCCGCATTGCCACCGCCGTAATCGGCTCGCGTATTGCTTGCGTAAATGTCCATCGTCTTGATTTTCTGACCGCCCTTACCGCCAGCCTTGTTCCAGTAGTCGATGGTCACGCCCTGCTTGGCAGCGCCGAGGTCGATATACCAGACGGGAGCCGTGCGGTCCCATTCGTCAGGACACCAATAGTTGCTTCCGTCCGTTTTGTTCCCGTCATAAAGGTTGTACTGCCAGAATGTCTCGCCCCAGCCGGAATCGCCTCCATCGGACGACGCCCAGAAATTGTCGTATCCAGGAGCGGCTGAACCGCTGATTGGAAGGGCTGTCGGACCCATCCACTGCTTGTCAGGGGTAGTCTCGTCGATGGTAAAGCTGTCGGAAAGATTCACCACCGTGCTGTCCCAGGCCGCGTAGGTAATCGCCGAGTTGAGGTTGACCTTTGAGGAGGAACTGCCGGCTTCGACCGTCGTCGCCAGTTCATACTGCCCGTTGGCCGCGATCCGGCCCGCAGGGGTGCTGGTGTAATCCGTGCCGTTGACGCTGTAAGTCAGCGAGAGGTTGGAAGCCTCCGTATCGGTAGGCATCACGATAGCGTTGCCGACGAACTTGCCTTCGGCATTCTTGGTGAGTACAAGACTTTTCGATGCGAACGCGGCTCCGCTCTTGGAAAACGCTCCGTCGAGACTCACCTGATCGTACATGTTGCCGATCGTCAGGGTGATGCTCTCGGCATCGACGTTCTCCAGTCCGCTGACCGTCACCGTGACCGATGCCACGACGCGCTTGAGCTGGAGTGCGGCCGCCGCGCCTTCGGCACCGACCGTAACGACGTCGGAATTACCGACCAACAGTTCGGGAATCTGAGCCGAAATGTCGGTTATTTTGACACGAGCATCGGCAACGGCATTCGAAGCGGCGACACCCGTAAAAGTGAGATTCGTCTCGTCGCTGGAAGCGACGGCGTAAACGGTGTAGCTACCCGGCTCGACCGAGAAAGAACCTAAAGCCGCAGCATCGGCGGCGCTCTTTGCATCCGCAATGTTACCCTCCGACACCAGAATCGCCCGGTGTGCATAAGCAGCCTCGGCGGCATCCGCCGAGCGGGTCTCGATCTTCAGTTTCGGTCCGTTGTCGGGAGTACCTCCCGGAATCTCCTCCGAAGAGGAGCAGCCCGTCAGAATCATACCGGCCAGCATGGCGACGGCAAATGTGTACATGGAATACTTTTTCATAATTATGCGTTTAAGGTGGTTAATAAAATTTTTTTATTGATTTCAGGCGGTTATTCGAACGTCACGTTCCGGACGTATCCGTTTATCTCCAGATGAGGCCCCGATCCGTCGGTTACCGGCGCGCCGTTGACCGTGAAGTTCCCGATCGTCACTCCGTCGATCGACTGCGCGTCGCTGCGTCCTCTGATCCAGCTCGGAGTCGCCCGCGTACCGGTATAGGCGATGTTGCGCAGGGTGATGTTCCGGGCCCATTGTCCATAAAGTCCGTCGAACGCCCAGGCGTTGGTGAAGTGCGCGCAGAAAACCTTTCCGCCGTCGATGTCCTCGACAATGATGTTTTCGAACGCAATATCCTCGAACGTGCCGTCGTCGGCGATCATCACCGCCATTGCCCCGGGATAAATCCCGTCGTCCTGACGGTTTTCCAGCACAATGTTGTCGTGGAACCGGATATTCCGGAATGCAATGCCCCGCGCCTCGGGGCCTACGAGCATATTGTGCGCCTTGTCGGCCCAGAAAACGCAGTTGCGGATCTCGTAGTTGCAGACCTCGAAATCGCGAAGCCCGGCAACCATCCAGATCGCCCCGTCGGAATAGGAGCCGTCGGTATTCGTATGGGAAGCGATGTATTCGGGCGTGGCATTGAAAGCCTTGATGGTCACGTTATCGTCGTAGTTACGCTGGAAGGTGTTTTCGACCAGCACATCGCGGCAGCAGATGAAATCCATGCCGTCGGAGTTCATGATCCAGCCGATCTCCTTGATGTTGTCGATATGCACGCCCGTGCTTCCGACGATCTTGAGCGTCCAGTTCGGCGTGTCGCGCAGCAGGATGCCCTCGACCTTGAAACCGTCGCAGTCGAAGGTTTCGATCTGCGGCTGGCGGCCGTCACCGTGATTCTCCTTCGACGAACAGAGGATGCCCCGCCCCCGGATCGTCAAGTTGCGGCATCCCTTGGCATAGATGCTGCCGTAGACCAGCGCCCCCTCGTCGAGATAGATCGTCTGATTATCCTTATAGAGAATCTCCTTGCGCCCCATATTATGAATGCCGGGACCGAAATAAGTTACGTTGGCACCCGTCGGGATCGCCGTGTCGGGCAGGTCGGGCAGGATGAAGAGGTTCTCCATCCGGTTATCGTCGAACTCCACCGAAACCTTTTGCGCGGGATCGTCCAGTTCGAACTCGACGCTGTTCGGGGTCTGCACGTTGGGCACGATGCCGTAAGAAAGCGGACGAATCTCCACTTTCGAAAACGTCCCCGCACGGCGGGTCACACGGACCTTCAACGGAGCGGCGAACGCATCGGTGAACATTGCAAAGCCCATGTCATGCTGGACGTACCCCGCAGCCGGATTGGCGGCATAGTCCGAAACTTCGGCATTGTGCACGAAAATCTCTTCCCAGCATCCGTTGCGGAAAATCTCTACCGTGAAATCGTCATTGGCCGGACGGTCGTCCATGGCGGGCAGCCCGTCGTCGGGAATCGTCGTCGGAGCGTCCCAGGGGAGATAGCTGATCACGGGCGTAAGTTTCAGGTCGGTATCGTCCTTAAATTTCGCCGCGACCGAAAGCGCGTATTTCCGATTAGCCTCGATACGCGTTTCCTGCACGGAAACATAATTCTTTCCGTTGATCGTGAAGCGGAACTCCAACGTCGCGGAGGCTGTGTCAGTCGGCAGGACGACGGCCTGGCCGACATAACGTCCCGCGCTGTTCCGAGCCAGCACGATCGCCTTTTCGGAAAATTCAGCCCCGCTGTTTCCGGGCGTTCCGTCGGAGGCGATCCGGTCGTACATCCGGGGAATCGAGACCGTGATACTTTCGCAGGAGAGCGCTTCCAGCCCCACGACAGTCACCGTAAGGTGAGCCACGGCCCGCTTCATCCCAACCGGAGCCGAAACCGATCCGGCGACGGCTTCGAAACGGCTGTTGCACCCGATCAGCAGGTCGGGAATCGGAGCGGTCATGTCCGTTATCCGGACGCCGTACTCCGACAGAGCGATCCCCTCCGCTGCCGGAAAGGTCAGATTATCCTCGTCCGCAGCAGCAACCGCCAGCATTCCATAGGTTCCCGGCTCTACCCGAAACGGTGCGAGCGCCGCGGCGGATGCCGCAGAGACGGACTGCGCAACAACGCCTTCACGGATCAGGCAGACACGGTGGGCATAGGCGGCCTCCGCAGTCACGGACTGCGGTACGGCCCGCACCATAGCCATTCCGCCCGCAACCAAGTCCGAATCGCACGCGGAGTCGGAGCAGGCGGCTGACAGCGCGGCCGTACACAGGGCAAGAGAGGTTATTAAGATTCTTCTCATGACAAAAGTCTATTCGAACGTTACGTTTCGGACATATTCATTGATCTCCAGATGGGGGCCCGATCCGTCGGTTACCGGCGTGCCGTTGACCGTGAAGTTCCCGATCGTCACTCCGTCGATCGACTGCGCGTCGCTGCGTCCTCTGATCCAGCTCGGAGTCGCCCGCGTACCGGTATAGGCGATGTTGCGCAGGGTGATGTTCCGGGCCCATTGTCCATAAAGTCCGTCGAACGCCCAGGCGTTGGTGAAGTGCGCGCAGAAAACCTTTCCGCCGTCGATGTCCTCGACAATGATGTTTTCGAACGCAATATCCTCGAACGTGCCGTCGTCGGCGATCATCACCGCCATTGCCCCGGGATAAATCCCGTCGTCCTGACGGTTTTCCAGCACAATGTTGTCGTGGAACCGGATATTCCGGAATGCAATGCCCCGCGCCTCGGGGCCTACGAGCATATTGTGCGCCTTGTCGGCCCAGAAAACGCAGTTGCGGATCTCGTAGTTGCAGACCTCGAAATCGCGAAGCCCGGCAACCATCCAGATCGCCCCGTCGGAATAGGAGCCGTCGGTATTCGTATGGGAAGCGATGTATTCGGGCGTGGCATTGAAAGCCTTGATGGTCACGTTATCGTCGTAGTTACGCTGGAAGGTGTTTTCGACCAGCACATCGCGGCAGCAGATGAAATCCATGCCGTCGGAGTTCATGATCCAGCCGATCTCCTTGATGTTGTCGATATGCACGCCCGTGCTTCCGACGATCTTGAGCGTCCAGTTCGGCGTGTCGCGCAGCAGGATGCCCTCGATCTTCAGATTGTCGCAATTGCGGAACTCCATCTGCGGCCGCCGGCCGGCGCCGTGATCCTCCTGCGACGAACAGAAAACACCTCGTCCTCGAATTGTAAGGTTGGCGGCATTTTCAGCCTCGATCCGTCCCAGCACGACCGCCCCTTCATCGAGATAGAGAATACGGCCGCTTTCATTCGCAATACGGATCACACCCGCATTGTGCACCCCGGGACCGAAATAAGTTACATTGGCACCCATCGGGATCGCCGTGTCGGGCAGGTCGGGCAGGATGAAGAGGTTCTCCATCCGATTGCCGTCGAACTCCACCGAAACCTTTTGCGCGGGATCGCCCAGTTCGAACTCGACGCTGTTCGGGGTCTGCACGTCGGGCACGATGCCGTAAGAGAGCGGACGAATCTCCACTTTCGAAAACGTCCCCGCACGGCGGGTCACGCGGACCTTCAACGGCTGCCGAAACGAGTCCGTAAACAAGGCGAACCCCATTGTATACTGGGTATATCCCGCCTCGGGATTGCCGGCATAATCGGAAACCCGGGCATTGTAAACGAAAATCTCCTCCCAGGTTCCGCCCCGAAAAACCTCGACCTTATAGGCGGCGTTTCCGGGCAGGACGTCCCGGCCCTCCCCATAGGCCGTTCCGGGCATCAGGCAAACAGCAAGTATCCAGAATACGCCTTGTGCAATCTTCAACAACATTCCTATTCGGTTTTAAATCCATACTTTTGCAGCAGAGCTTTCGCCTCTGCATCTGTCAATTCCTTGCCGGTCAACACTTTCAGCAGAGGACAGTTGATCCGGTAAATGCCATATTCCATATCGACAAATCCGAATCCGCCGTCGAGGCACTCCCAAAGCGTCCATGGAATATTATTTGCCTCCATGGCAGCCACCATATCCGTGAACCACGCCAAACGCATCGCTTCCGCGACGTTTTTACTGCATCCGAATTCGCCGCAATGTACCGCAAGTCCGGCATTCCGACCGTCGGACGCCGCATTGGACATTTCACCCATAATCCGGTCGGCATTGTAGGTCGTTTTGTGAAAAGAGGCATACTGCGGGTATTTGTCAGCATCCGACTGAGTGGGAATGACCACCCCCGGATATTGCACGGCTCCCTGATAGCCGACCCACGCCAGCATCTTATAATGCGACAGCAGCATCGGGAGATAATAATGGAACGACACAACCGCATTGGGATCTTCCTCGGCCACCCGTGCATACTTGATGTAGTTGTAGTCCTGCCAGCCCATTGCCGGGACGAATACGATCCGTTCGGGGTCCTGCTCTCGGACTGCCGTCAGAACCTCATTCTGGAGCTTATTCCAACCAGTTGCGTCGGGTGTCCCGTCATGCGGTTCGTTCAGCAGTTCAAAGGCCACGCACTTCGGATTGTGAGCCTTGAATTCTGCAGCAAGTTTTCGCCAAACATTTACGAAATGGGTGCGAAATTCGGGATAGGCAGGGTCGTACAACTCCTCCTCCCGGTAACTGTCCGAGCCTTCACGGGGAGCCAGTGTGTGCATGTCGAGAATCGCATACATGCCGTTTTGCTCGCACCATGTAAAAAGTTCGTGTAATTTCCCGACGGCCTTTTCGTTAAACTGCCCCTCCCGGTCAAAGATGCACAGCTCGTCGACGGGAACCCGGAAATGGTCGAATCCCAACTCTTTCCACAACGGGAATTGAGCGGGCATGACATAGCCCAACCAGTCACGATCGGCTTCCGTCATCCAATAAGCGAGGTTCACGCCGCGCCGAAACCGGAAGTCAGAGAGATGATCTGCCACCGGTATCGGAGCAATGTCGGCAACCAGTCTATAAGTGTACGTATTGCGGCCTTTGTAAACGGAAAAACTCTCCCCGGTCGAAAGGTCGTACGAAACCTTTTCGCTTGTCGGCCGATAGCCGTCGGAAAGCGTGATATCCAGCGGTACGGCACCCAACAGCTCCTCCGGATATTCCGAAGCATAGATCGTCGTGATCGGGAACGAAACCGTCCTCGTCTCATGGTCAATCACTCCCTCGATCGGTTTCCCGCGAAACAGGAAAGAGGCCGACAAGACCGGAGTTTCGTTCCGGGCTGAGATTTCGTAGGAGACCTCCCCGGCTCCCGAGCTGACCGTCACGGTTCGGGGTTGCGTCAGGTCCATCGTCGTCTCCGGTTCCTTCGGAGAAACCATCGCATACCCGGGATTCAACTGGAACGTCAACTCCACGGCATCCACATCCCGCTTTTTGTCGAAAGTCAGACGGATCGTCCGCTTGCCGTCGTCGATGACCGCCGAAATGGAAGTCCGCCCGCCGTCGGCAGCGGTCACCAGGGCAAAAGGCTTATTCGCAAATACGCCGTCCAGACCGGAATCTTCCCCACAAGCAGGCATCAATGCGACATAAATTAGCAGCAATATGTATTTCAAGAGTTTTTTCATCTTTATCGTTGCTTTTTCAATTATGATTGTCATTCGGCTTCGGGATCGACCAATTCCCGCACGACCTCGTAAAATTCGATCTCTGCGAGTGAAAAATAGGGCTGGTAGACATCGGTTCCTTTCACCACCTCGTATTTTACATGGGAAATAGGTTCTTCCGGCAGAAACAACTCCGAAGTGTAGGAGGAACCCAGATCACCGGGCAGGTTATCCAATTGGGCCAGCAACACCCACGTTTCGCCATCCGGGCTGCCGTAAATATTCACGGCCTTGGGCAGCGAACCGTTCGCTTTCTTACGGTTCCAATATTGGAATTTAAACGCTGAAACTTCCTTGCGAAGATCGAAAGTCAGGTGATGATAACCCGTAGGCTTCAATTCGGGATAGGTCCACTCATCCCAGAAACTCTGGAAAAAAGTATCCGGATTTCCATCCACAAGCAATTCCAAGGGGCCTTCGCTCGGCTCCTGGGCATTGGTAGCCAACTGGTCTGCTGCGAGCGGGATCAGATTCTCCGCAACAACCACATAATAGGACTCGGCCTTTTCACACTGCCGTTCGATATAGACGGGTTGCCCGGGCGTTCCGTTTACATCGTAAGCCGTAAATGTGAAACGGTACTTCCCATATCGGTTTAGCAGTCCGTCAATGTAGAGGGTGCCGGTATAGCGGCTGCACTGCTTCGAAATTGTCGTCTGCGTGCCGAAATCGTAATACGAAACCTCGGCATAGAGGAAGTCGCGGCTTTCGATCGGGTTCCATGTCAGTCGGATCGCTCCCGGAAATGCCTCGGCACGGATTCCCTGTACGGCGAGCGCCGTCATGACAGGCTCATCGTCCCCGCCGCACGAAACGCCGCACGAACAGGTAAAGAGCAACAGTATTTTATATATGCTTTTCATAGATGCAGTTTTTCAAATTCGTGATTCTGTCAATAACCCGGATTCTGGACGAACTTTCGTTCGTTCTTGTTGATGTCATCCTTGGGTATCGGCATCAGGTAATGCATCGGAGTCATGAACTTGCGCTGGACGATCACCTCGGTCACCCGGAAGAAATCGGCATCGGACTCCCCGTTGTAATTCATGCCTTTGGGGCGGACGTTGAAATACTTGTCGCCCTCTTTCCAACGGCGCACATCCCAGAAGCGGTGCCCCTCCAGATAAAGTTCGATAGTCCGCTCCTGACGTGCCATGCGGATCATTTCGTCGCGTCCAAGCGTCAGCCCCGCCTTTTCGAAAGCCTCGTCCACCGGGTCCAGTCCCGCCCGTTCGCGGACCGGTTTCAGCGCTGCTGCCGCTTCGTCAATCCGTCCCAAGTTGGCATAAGCCTCCGCAAGATTCAGGTACAGCTCTGCCATGCGAATCACCGGCCACGGATAATGCGGAGCGGCAACGTCCTCCTGAATGTTGTTGTAGAGCGGCGAACAACCCTTCTTATTGAGGTATCCCGTAGGGGTGTAGTTCGTCGTGCGCTCCTTGATGCCGAAAACATCGTTTTTGCGGAACTTCGTCTGCACGATGTTCGCGTTGTCGTCAGCTCCGTCGCGACGGAGCACTTCGTAATACCCGTTCTGGAAAGCCACCCACGCATAGAAGCGGGGTTCACGATCGATATTCAGGTTCATGGTCACACCGTCGCAGACATCGTTATGATACTCCCCGTAACGGTACCTCCCGGTATAGTCGTATTCCGGGTCGAGATCGATCGGAAGTCCGTTTTTGGAATAGAACATCTCGACCATCGTCAATGTCACGCCGACACCGTTGCCCGATGACGGACCCACGCGATAGGGAGTGGACTTGTATTGCAACCCATAGTGACCCTCTTTCCGGGTATCGGCCCACAGCACCTCTTTCGAAGTGTTGTAATCCATGAAATTCAGACGGAGCACCCGATGCACGGGATCGGTCGGTTGGGCGAACCTCGACGTAACCACCGGACTTTCGGTATAGAGTTTATAACCTGCGGCCTTAGCGACCTCAATGGCCTCCTCGGCTGCGGAAGCCGCCTTTTCCCATTTTGCCTCCGAATAAGTCTGGCTGATCAGATGGCGCCCGTCCACTTTGCTGACGAAATTTGCATAGTATTCGCTGTTTCCGTTGAAGAGCGGGGAAGCGGCATAGAGCCACAACCGTGATTTCAGCGCTTTGGCAGCAACGCTCGTGGCCCGGCCGTAGGCCGTGGAGGTCTGCTCTGCCGGCAGCATCCCGGCCGCTTCGTCGAACAGGTCAGAGATCCACTGCACACATACGTCGTAACTGTCCCGCTCGGGGAAGTCCGCCTTGTCCATATCGATGGACATGACGCCCTTGATAAGCGGAATCGGACCGTAGTTCTTCAAAAGCAGGAAATGGTAATAAGCGATCAGGAATTTCGCCTCTCCTTTGTAAATCCGGAGATTCGCCTCCGTCATGTTGGGCACTGCGTCGATATTTTCCAGCAAGATGTAGCACCGCCTGATACCTCCGAAAAGCGTATTCCAGTAGGAGATCACCGGTTCGCTGGCGTTGTAGTTTCCCTTCGGGAAGTTGGCGAAGGTCTCGTGTTCCCACGGGGTCACCACTTCATCGGCCGTCATCAGATCCAGCGAAGCTGTTTCGTGACGCGGATTGGGCAGGAACGAATAACAGGAATAGAGATAGCGTTCGGCCATCGTCGGGTTCTGGAAGGCGTCTTTCTCGTCCGGCGTCTCATCGGGGACTACGTCCAGATAACTGCACGCCTGAAACAGGAATGCGGCAGATAAAATCAGGGATAGAATATGTGTGTAATATTTCATAGGATTTCGTTTGGAATTTATTTTATAACGTCATCTGGATTCCAATGTTGAAAACCCGCTGGGTCGGATATTTCAGTCCCGATCCGCCGCCCTGTTCGGGGTCCCACAACTTGAATTTCGAGAAGGTCAGCAGGTTCGATCCGCTGATGTAGAAACGCATTTTCTTGTAGGTATAGCCGATCTCCGCGTTTTTCAGTTTCAGGAACGACGCGTCGCGGAGCCAGTAGGTCGAGGCAACCGTGTTGTTGCCGTATTCCACGACGCTCAACCGCGGATAGGCCGCATAGATATTCGGATTGCTTTCGCTCCAGTAATCGTCGGCGACGAACTGCATGACGTTGCGCTTGACATTGTTATTGATACCGAACGGATGGAATCCGCTCATCACGAGCGACGTATTGGCCGTACCCTGGAAGAAGACCGAGAAATCGAGTCCTTTCCACTGCGCTGAAAACCCGAACCCGTAGACGATCTCCGGCACTTCGGGATACCCTGCATAAATACGGTCGTTCGAATTGATCGTGTTGTCGTAGTTGCCGTTCGCATCGGGCTGGTTGACGTATTTGATGTCGCCGGCCATGATTTCACCGCCCAGCAGTTGTTCAGGACTGTATTTCACCTCGTTATTGTCGATAAACAGGCGTTGCGCCTCATAAAGCAGGAACGAATTGACCGAACGGCCGACCCGCGAAAGATTGGGATACTGCAGGTAATCAGGCTCATCCTGTTCGAGCACCCGGTTGCGGGCGAAGGTGAAGGTTCCTTTGGCAGAAATGAAGAAATCCTTGCCGATCTGATGGGTATAATCCATCGAGAGATCCAAACCGCGATTTCTCACCTTACCCAGATTGCCGTACACTTTTGTCGTAGCCGTTCCGAGAAAAGCCGGAACCGTGCCGCGTTCCAGGAAAATACCGCTCCGGACCTCCTGAAACAGATCGACCATTACATTCAGTCGGTTATAAAATTGCAGATCGACACCGACATTGAGTTTTTCTCCGGTTTCCCAAGTGATCTTCTTATTCTCGAAACGGTTGTAAACGGGACCGCTCAGCGTATACTCCCCGTCGGCGCCCGTCGTATATCCGGCTCCGGAAAGGGAGAGGTCCGACATGTACATGAAACGCGTCTCCTCGCTGTCGTTGCCCACAAGACCGTACGAACCGCGGAGTTTGAAATAAGAGACGGCCTTCTTGATAGGCGCCCAAAATTTCTCCTGACTGACCACGTATCCCACGGCCACCGAAGGGAAAAAGCCGAAGCGCCGTCCCTCGGCGAAATTCTCACTGCCGTTGTATCCGAAATTGGCCTCGATGAGGTAACGGTTGTCGTACCCGTAGGTCAGACGGCCCGCAAGACCCTGTTTACGCTTAGGCAAAGAACTGAACAGACTACCGGGATTTCCGAGCGCAGTCTCCTCCTGATTATACACGACCATAGCACTCACGTCATGACGGCCGAAACTGCGGTTATAGTTGATCATTCCCTGGATATATATCTTGCGGTCTCCGTCGGTACTGCTGGAGGTGGCGAGCGTCGTACTTTGCTCGTTGCCGCGGATCTCCAGATCATAGTCTTCCAATCCGTCATCGCCCGTATGTGTACCCGAAATTTCGTAGGAATTATAACCTGCCGAACGCGATGTCTGGGTATAGGAATAGTTCTTGAAAGAGATCAGCGCCGAAGCGGAAAGCCCTTCGGTGATGAAATCGAAATTCTGATCCAGACTCAGATTGGCGTTCAATACGCTCTGGAACTCGTCTTTGTAGCCGGTAACCATTTCAGCCACGGGATTCTTCACCATGGCTTTGCCGCCCCAACGGATATGGTTTACCGTCGGATCGTCGGGAAAGGTTATCGGCATATCGGCGGGATTGCCGTTCATGATCATTCCGAAAATGTTTTCGCTGCTTTTCACCGGCCCGTGCGTATCCCGGAGCTGGGTGTTGATTTTCAGCGACACTTTGGTAGACTTCGTAAGATTGACGTTGACATTGTTCTGGAAAGCGTAACGCCAAACCGAGTAATTGTTGTTATAGGAGAAGTAATCCCGGCTCAGGTTCTTCAACATACCTTCCTCGTGACGGACGGTGGCGCTCATGAAGTAATCGACCCTCGAACTGCCGCCGCGGATATTGAAGTTAAAGTTTTCGTTGACTGCCAAATTTTTAAACATCTCATCGTACCAATCCACATCCGGATAGATATATTTGTTGCTGCCGGCCCGCGTACCGTCGATCTTCGCCTGCGTATAAGGAATCTGCCCCGTACCGCGCGTCAGAACCGACTCGTTGTACATCTGCATGTAGGTCACCGCATCGACCGTTTCCGGGCGGCTCGTCGGAGTCGAAAGAGCCGTCTCGAAGCGAAAATTAATGACCGGCTTATCCAGATTCTTACCGTTCTTCGTCGTAACGATCATCACGCCGTTGGCTCCCCGCGAACCATAGAGAGCGGTCGCCGTAGCATCCTTGAGCACCGAAAAACTCTCGATAATCTCCGGGTCCAGCCCGTTCAGTTCATTCGCGTCGATAGCCACACCGTCAAGGATGATCAACGGCTTGGTCGCGGAACCGAACGTGGAGATACCGCGTATCCAGAAATCCGCCTGGTCGGCACCGGGCTGTCCATTGCGCTGCACGGCGATCACACCGGCCAGGCGTCCGGCAAACCCGGTCGACAAACTCGACGAAGGCATCCGCAGTTCCGCGGGAGCGATGGACTGTACCGAGCTCACCAGCATGCCTTTCTTTTGCTGGCCGTAACCCACCACCACAACTTCGTCCAACGCATTGGCGTCCTGTTTCAACGCCACGTTGAGATAATTCTCACGGCCAACCGCAATCTCCTGGGCTTCATACCCGACATAGGAGAAAAGCAGTGTTTTCCGGTTTGCCGGCAGGTTGATCGAAAACATTCCGTTCAGGTCCGTCGTAGTACCGATGGTCACACCTTTTACCTGTACGGTGGCTCCGATCAGCGGCTCTCCGGTGGCCGCATCGGTGACAGTACCGGAAACCGTTCGGGGAGCAGACTGTGCATATATTCCGCAAGGAACCGCGAAAATACCTCCGGACAACACGGCGAGCATAATCAACCGCGCAGTCCGCAACATATTATCAATCTTAATACATTTCATGATTTTCTGGGATCAAACATTAGCGATTCGTAGAGATGGGACCCGACTACAAATAGAGAACGGGATAAGAAGTAATGTCGTAAACGTGTGTCATGAGCATGTTTCATTTTACAATTTTCAGATAAAGTAGTTTCGGTTGAAATGCCGATACAAAATTCTTCTCTTATTTAGAAAAAAGGTCGAAATTTTACCGGAAAAACACCGTAAGGAAAATAAAGTGGGATTCCTTCGTTTTTTTTTGGATTTCGGCAACCCATTCGTTATTTTTGGCTATGCATTCATCTATAATCCAATGAAAAAGATCATTTTAACAACTCTTTGCTGTCTGACGGCCGCACTCACATCCGCAAGGGAAAAATCTCCGGTCACGATCATCATGCAGGTTTCGGACCCCCAGATGGGGTTCTATGCCGACAACCGCGACATGGCCTATGAAACCCGCACCCTCACAAAAACCGTCGAAGCAATAAACAGGCTCCGCCCCGATGTCGTCGTCTTCACCGGCGATTACGTGCACAATGCAGCGGACGAGAGCCAATGGACGGAATTCCTGCGGATCGTCGCAGAAATAAATCCCCGCATCAAGACCCTTTATCTCCCGGGCAACCACGACGTCCGGCTGGAAGAGGGTTCCGTCGATGTGGAACCCTACACGAAACACCTCGGAATCGACCGCTTCTGTGTGCGTGTGAACGGGATCCTACTGACCGGAATCAACTCGGATTACCTGAAAGACGAAACCCGGGACCCCTCGAAAGAAGAGAATCAGTTCCGGTGGCTGGCCCGTTCGCTCAAAAAGAAAAGGCCCAGCCGGACATCTCTTGTCTTCGCACACCACCCGTTCTTTCTCCGGCAAATCGACGAACCGGACGGCTATTCGACCATTTCGCCGGAAAAACGCCGGAGATATTTCGAACTGTTCCGGGAAACCGGTGTGCAAACCGTCTTTACGGGACATTTGCACGACAACGCGGAGACATCGTACGACAACATCGGAATGATAACCACGAGTGCCGTGGGCCGACCGTTGGGAGACGCTCCTTCGGGAGTGCGGATTATTGTCATCAAGGATCGAACGATCATCCACCGGTACTATCCGCTCGATGAAATACCGGACGCTCGAACCGGACTGATCCAGGCTCTCCGATAACGGAGTTCAAATTCCGGACGGTACGACGAGGCCGGTTCGACGAATCGGCCTCGTCGCTTTCAGAGCGTAAAAACCATTGCTATCGGATAGTGATCCGAAATGTAAGGCGCCCCGTAATCGCCGTCGAGGGTGACGAACTTTCGACATTTCATCCTGCCGCGGTAGAAAAGATGATCGAGAATAATCGTGTCCGGAGCCGATCCGAAACCATTGAATGTTCCCTTTTGATCGGTTTCCGCCGCTGTATCGCGTGCCGAAGCCATCAGTCTGGTCAACGGCTTGAGATGCGGATTGTCAATGGATGTATTAAGGTCTCCGCCCAAGATAACCGCCGCTTTCTTACCGGCAATCTGTCGAATCTTCGTCACGATCAGTTTCACGCCCTCCTCACGGGCAATTTTCCCTTGGTGGTCGAGGTGAGTGTTGAAATAGAAAAACTCTTTGCCCGAACTCTTGTCGCGCAATTCGACCCATGTTACCGTGCGGTTGCAGGCGGCATCCCATCCGCGCGACACGTTGTCGGGAGTCTCGCTGATCCAGAAGGTGCCGCTGTCCAGCAGTTCGAACCGGTCGCGGAGGTAGAACACCGCCATCGTTTCGCCGCCTTCGGCCCCGCCGTCACGATCTTCGCCGACACGGGCATACCGGGGACATTCGGTGTCGATGTAATACAACTGGTCTTGCATGGCTTCCTGCACGCCCATCACATCGGGAGCCTCCTGCCGGAGCATTTGCGCCGTGGCGTGACGACGGTTCGGCCAACTGTTGTCGCCGTCGCGCCCCCAACTGGTACGCATATTGAAAGAAATCAGTTTGATAGATACTGCATCCTGACCAGCCTGGACCGAGTTCGAGAAACAGAACGCAAGCAGCAAAAAAAGCATTGTCTTTTTCATCGGAATATTTATTGGTTCGTTGCCTGATAGATTTTACCATTTATTTTGATTCTCAGATTCTTCCATTGCGGCGGCAGGACAGACGGGCGCTGCACGAGACCGTCCGCCGTAATCTCCAGCCCGCCGAATCCGAACAGCACGGCCTGCAACATGCCGCCCGCACCCGTCATGAAATAGGGATTGCCGCTGGTGGCCGTTTCGGCAAACACCCCGAACGGCGGCCGCAGGTTGGGCAAGTAGGAGCGACGGAACATTTCGCAGGCTTTTTCGGCCATTCCGAGCCGGGCATACTGAATCGCAAAAACCGAGTAACTCATCGCCGGACCGTTACGCGGATCGATTCGGCGC
>OLWA01000252.1_pt1 | contig 70761 bp, 60 predicted proteins | sample 1673251 | NCBI WGS metagenome assembly OLWA01 (sample SAMEA3178937, study PRJEB25190) | human gut metagenome | biome: human gut; feature: human-associated habitat; material: faeces | place: Austria | collected 2013 | reverse complement strand
TTCCCGCACCTCTGTAGGGGAAAGGTTGGGCATGCACACGTTTGCACCAGCCTGGATGCCTTTTTCCCGGCCCTTTGGGTGGATGGTTCCAAGGGCTGTGGTGGCCGGAAGCAGAGCCTGGGGAAGCATCAGACGAAGGATGCCAAGGAGAAAAAGGGTCTGCTCTAAGGTGCCGGGGGCCTGAGCCCGAAATGGGGTGTCTTTCTGTGGAATAAAAGGGCCGATGCCCACCATCTCCGGCTGCAGCTCGTGGATAAAAAGCAGGTCCTCTGCCAGCTGCGAACTGTTCTGTCCAGGAGAGCCTACCATGAATCCGCAGCCAACCTGGTAGCCAATGCTTTTTAAATCCCACAGGCATTGTTTCCGGTGAGCCAGGCTTAGTTCCGGCGGATGTAAAATCCGGTAGTGAGCATCCTCGGCAGTTTCGTGACGGAGAAGGTACCGTTCTGCTCCTGCGTCAAACCAGCGCTGGTAGGTTTCCCGATCATGCTCTCCCACGGAAAGGGTGATGGCGCAGTCAGGATGCTGACTTTTGATAGAGCGCACCAGATGCTCAATCCGTTCTGGAGTGTAAAAAGGGTCCTCTCCGCCCTGCAGTACGAAGGTGCGAAAACCAAGCTGATAGCCCTCTTTGCAGCAGCCAAGAATCTCCTCTTCGGTCAGCCGGTAACGGCTGGCATTTGGGTTGGAACGGCGGATGCCGCAGTAATAGCAGTCATTTCTGCAGTAGTTGGTGAACTCGATCAGACCGCGGACGTAGACATCTGTACCGTAATTGACCCTGCGCACAGCATCTGCTCTAGAAAAAAGATAGGCAGAAAGCGCTTCATTTTGCCCGTCCAAAAGTGTGATCAGTTCTTCTTTTGGCAGAATGTGCTGCTGTTCTAATTTGTCAATGCGTTCTATTTGTGCTTGGATCATAAACCATCTCCCTTTTATAAAAAAAATCCCGCCGCTTCGCTCCCCCTCTTAAAAGGGAAAGATACAGCGGCAGGATTTGTGTCTGCAAAAATATCACAGATCATATGTCTGCAAAAAAATCATCGTATCTTTCACCTCAAGGATTGGTTTCAGTGTCAGGGGATGCTTGTATTCAATTGTAAAAGCTTCTAAACTTTTCCAGGCTATACCTCTTTCAGACCTTGGAATAAGCCACCTTGGTGGAAATCCCATTCAGCCGTCCAAGAGCACCGGACAGTGCATTGATCTTGTCAAGGGGAGCATCCAGCACCACGCAGATAATGTTGATGCCTTTTTCACGATGGGGAATACCCATCCGTCCGATGATGTATTCTCCATAGGTATGCAAAAGTCCGTTCAGTGGTTCGACGGCGTCCGTATTCTCTACAATAATGCTGATCACAGCAACTCGTGTTTCCATGGAAAATCCTTTCTGTAAAATAAAAAAACAACAAGTTATTTGTGTTTATTATAGTGATAAATTAACCAAAAAGCAATAAAAATTATATTTTTAACAAGCATTTTGCACAAAAATAGTTGCTGTTCATAGGTAATATTCCGCGAGGTGTTTTTTGTGAACAAAGTTCACAGAAAACCCGAGGATTGCGGCGCGAAATCATGCAAAGCATGATTTCTGTGCATCGCGAAGCGTGTTACTGGGCACGGAGTGAACCAGTAACCAAAAATAGTTGCTGCGCCGAAAGCATGCAGCAACTATTTCGCAATTGTATTTATTTTCCCTGAATATCCACTAATGAATACTCAGATTTGCATCCGGTTTTGAATTTGATGGCCCAGTCGGAGATTACGGAGGTGACGATGAAATTGGTGTTGTCACGCTTCTCAAGCCGTAAACACGGTCGTCTGAGGCAAGATTGGAATGGTTCTTGATGGTCATAAGGGGGAAAAGCTGTCCGGCATTGAATGGCTTCATGACGGAGATTCCAACGCCTTTTTTTTCACATCTGTAATACAGTTCATAGCGCTCGGCATTGCTTCCGATGGAAAAATCTCCCTGTCCGTAATCGTACATAGGGTTGATGGAAAACATCATCATGTCGATTAGGCCCATATCCAGAACCTTGTTTGCCAGCGTGGAGGCAGAGGTTAGGGGCAAAAGGTCTTTTGCCCCTATTTTGCCCCTGATATCATAATAAGGCTTAAACATGGGTTTAAGTCAAGAAAAACTTTCCTGGGAGCTGCTGGCTTGTTGGCTGGTTTTCTGGCTGGCGCGGAACTGCAGGGGTGTTTTCTGGTAAAATTTCCGGAATGCTTTTATGAAGCTGGCGCAGCTTTTGTATCCGGTTTCATGGCTGATCTCCAGGACACTGAGGCTGGTATTGCCAAGAAGCTGGGCGGCTTTTGTCATACGGCATTCATGGACATATTGTCCGATGGATATGTGATAGCACATTTGAAAACCAGCTTTCAGCTTCTGTTCATTCAGAAGCAGCAGCTTACTCAGCTCCGGAATACTGGGAGCAGACTCCGGGTGATCGGTGAGAATCTGATACGCCTGGCTGATGGCAGACAGGTCGAAAGAAGAAAAAGTAATCTGCCTGTTTCCCAGCATGGTACTTGGGCATTTTTCATCCAGGCTGAACTGGCCGTTTTTTACAGATTCACTGATGCTTCCAAGACACTGGAGAATGCATCCTTCCAAAATCAAAGGAGTAAGAGTGCCCCGGACTGCCATGTTGGTGAGCTGGCGCAAAGTAGTCATGGCTGCAGTAGGAAGCCAGTGATAAGTCACGTTTCTGGTAAAACAGGTTACGGAAAAAATGTGCGGATCCACAGTTTTCAGCAGTTCCACAAATGAAGGGGCGATAGAAACCTCAATTCCGCAGTACTGCTCTCCTTTTTTCCAGAACTGTTGTCCCTTCAGATGTCCTTCCAGCACCAGAAAAGAGTCCGGCGTGGAAGAATCTGCTTTTACTCCGTCAATTTTGAAATGGGTGATTCCGGTATAAAAGTTTCCGAAACGAAGCAGCGGTTCTTCATCCTGAAAAGAAATGGAAAAATTATGATGCACAGTATACTGGGCAACTGCCAGGCTGTAAAATCCCTTTCGTTCATAGAGAATCAGGAACCCATCCTCTGGATTTTCCTTATTATCCCATCTGGTACAGGATTCCAGGGATTTTGGGCAAAAGTTCAAAGCTTTCAATATTTTTTCCTGGAATTCCAGGTGCTTTTCCAATGACATAAAATCAGATTTCCCCCATCTTCTGTAATTTACAGCTTTTATTATACCAGGTATTTTCCTGAAAATGCAAAAGAATATTCCAATCGGGTGTAATTTTATTGAGACATTGCCAGACGGAAATTTCTGTGATATGATACCCCTCGTCCAGTTAGCTAACACTAATTTTTGTTAAACACATGAACCACAGAAAGGATAATAAGTATGAAAACAAGAGAAAAACACACAGGTTTGCTTCTTGCAGCCGCAGCACTTGCAACCGCGTTTACATGCACTGCTTTCACCGTATCCGCTGCAGAAGAACAGGAAATGCGCACGGTAGAGACAGATAAGGGTGAGGTGGAAATTCCAGTCAATCCTGAAAAAATCGTGTCCGATTACTATCTTGGAGAATTTCTTGCAGTAGATGTAAAGCCGGTTATTGCGTCTACTTACTCCTTATCCAATAAATTTCTGGAGGAATATATAGACGGGATCCAGGCAATGAACGTTACAAGCGCAGAAACCTCTCTGGAAATGATCGTGGCAGAACAGCCAGATCTGATCGTCACCATTACAGAGGCTGATTATGAGAAGTATTCTGCAATTGCACCTACTGTTTATATTGAAGATGGAAAGCGCTCTGACGAGGAGCTTTTCCTTTACATTGCAGATCTGGTGGGAAAAGAGGACGAAGCGCAGGCTTATGTAGATGATTTCAATACCCGCGTGATGGATGCAAAAGAAGAAATCCAGGGAATTGTAGGGGATCAGACTGTTTCCATCGTAGAGGTATGGCCGCAGCAGATCTATACAATGGGAAGTCATTTCGCAAGAGGCGGAAGCATTTTATATGATATGTGGGATTTAAAGGCACCGGAAAAAGTTCAGGAGGAAATGGTAGACGGGGATACCGCTTATGAAGTTGTTTCTCTGGAAGCACTTCCGGAATATACCGGCGACTTCATTTTGTACGGGGTTCTTGCGGATACAGACAGCTCTTTTGTGGAGGATTCCCAGCTGTGGAACAACCTGGATGCAGTGAAAAATGGAAAGGTTCTTTCCTATGAGCAGGTATCCTTTATGCACCGTGATCCTATCACACTGAATGCACAGCTTGACATTTTCCTTGATTTCTTCAGAGGCTTTGAGGACTAAAATGAACTCCCGAATTAGAAAAACCATATTTTTTATTGTTGGAATCGCAGCCCTTTTTGTGGCTGCGGTTTGTTCTGTAAGGTTTGGAAGTACAAATATATCCGGGGAAAAGATCCTGCAGGCGATTTTGCAGCCGGACTGGTCCGATTCTGCGCAGATTGCCATTCTTGAGCTTCGGATTCCAAGAACCATCGGCTGTATCATCGTAGGTGCCGCATTTGCCTGCGCCGGTGCGATCATGCAGGGAATCACCCGGAATCCTCTTGCCGATTCCGGGCTTCTTGGAATTAATGCAGGATCCTCTTTTGCCCTGGCGGTATGTCTTGCTTTTTTGCCGGGAATGAGCTTTTCCGGCATTGTAATGTGTTCTTTTCTGGGCGCTGGTGCTGCCCTGCTTCTTGTATATGGGCTGATGAGCCTTCGCCACAAAAAGCTGGATCCTGTCAGGCTGGTTCTTGCGGGAAGTGCGGTAAGCATTTTCCTCTCTTCCATCTGTCAGGCAATCTCCCTTTTTTATAATATTGGCTATGATCTTACCTTCTGGACAGCTGGCGGCGTTGCGGGAATCCGTATGAAACAGCTGACCTTTGCAGTTCCTGGAATTGCGGCAGGACTTCTTCTGGCGATGCTTCTTTCCAAAAGGATTTCCCTTTTAAGCCTTGGGGATGACGCGGCAAGAGGACTTGGAATCAAGGTGGAAAGGACAAAAACATTATGTTTGGTGGCAGTGCTTCTTCTTGCAGGAAGTGCGGTTGCACTTGCAGGACCCGTTTCCTTTGTGGGACTTCTGGTTCCCCATGTGGTCCGTTTTTTTGCAGGCTCTGACTACGGCACAGTGATACCTGGCTCTATGATTACAGGGGCTGTGTTTATGCTTCTTGCGGATATTATTTCCAGAGTGATCAATGCGCCTTCCGAAACGCCGGTGGGACTTGTTTTTGCAGTTGTGGGAGTCCCATTTTTCATTTGGACGGCAAGAAAGGGGGCGGATGAAAATGACTGATGCAAAGCAGAAAAAAAGAGTCTGTATGGTGTCCCTGATTCTTTTGGTTCTTCTTGCAGCGGGAATCCTTGCAGATATTTATGCAGGGTACAGCCGGCTTTCTCTCCAGGATTTTTGGGAAATTATCTTAGGCGGCGGAGATCCGGGACTTCGGTACACCCTGATTCAGCTTCGCCTTCCCAGGATTTTTACCAGTCTTTTGGTTGGCGTAGGACTTGGACTTGCCGGCGGAATCATACAGGGCGTGGCGAAAAATGATATGGCAGAGCCCGGAATTCTTGGAATCAATGCCGGAGCAGGACTTGCGCTGGCTGTGTTTATCGTATTTTTTGCAGGCAGCAGCCAGAATATGACACCTCTTCTGCCAGTGATCGCTTTTGCAGGGTCTGTGATCGTTGCAATCATAGATTATCGGTTGGCATTTACGGGAAATGGACTTTCCCCCAAAAGGCTTCTGCTGATTGGAATTGCGGTTTCCACTGCTGTTTCCAGTGTGACTACCATGCTGATGCTCCGCATGTCAGACAGTGAATATGCCTTTGTGCAGAACTGGCTCGCCGGAAGTATCTGGGGTGCATCCTGGTCAAATGTGCACATTTTATTTGTTTGCCTTCTGGTGCTGGGGCTACTAGCTTTTTACAAAAGCCGGACCTTGAATGTTCTGGTTCTTGGAAATCAGACCGCAACCGGTCTTGGGGTTGAAGTTTCGAAGCAGTCTGCCATTCTTCTTGGAATCGCCATTGGAATGTCCAGTCTTTGCTGCGCTGTAGGCGGCGGCTTAAGCTTTGTGGGGCTTGTGTGTCCTCATCTGGCAAGGCGTCTGACCGGTCCGAACTACAGATCCCTGATTGGGATTACAGCTTTACTGGGTGCGGTGCTTCTGGTGTTTTCCGATATTATTTCCAGAACCCTGCTGATTCCAAATGAGATTCCCATTGGAATTGTGGCTGCGGTAATCGGTGCGCCTTATTTTCTTTATTTACTGATCATGCAGGATTAAATCATAAATTTGGAGGAACAAAACGTAATGAAACCAGTTATTTACGGCAAGGATATTTCCGTTGCCTATCAGCAGAATCTGATTATCCCGTCTATGAGCGTCCAGATTCCAAAGGGAAAGATAACTTCTATTATCGGCCCCAACGGCTGTGGAAAATCTACTTTATTGAAGGCACTCTCCCGTATGATTCCTGTAAGATCCGGAGAGGTTTTCCTGGAGGGAAATTCCATTACCCAGATGCCTGCTGTGGAGGTTGCAAGGAGAATGGCAATTTTACCACAGAGTCCTCAGGCTCCCGGCGGACTTACGGTGCAGGAACTGGTCTCCTATGGAAGATATCCCCATCAGAAGGGGTTCGGGAAACTGAAAAAAGAGGACAAAGATGCCATACAGTGGGCTCTTGAGCTTACCAAAATGCAGGAACTAGCACATCGGCGGGTGGATGCGCTTTCCGGCGGTCAGCGCCAGAGGGCCTGGATCGCAATGGCATTGGCACAGGATACGCCGCTGATCCTTTTGGATGAGCCTACTACTTATCTGGATATGGCGCATCAGCTGGAAATCCTGGAGCTTCTGGAAATGCTGAACAAAACTCAGGAAAAAACCATTGCACTGGTAATTCATGACTTGAACCAGTCTGCCAGATTTTCTGACTGGATCATTGCCATGCGGGACGGGAAGGTACTCTATGAGGGTACGCCAGAGGAAATTATGACGCCGGAGGTTTTTCATAATGTATTTTCGCTGGATGCGTATATGGAAACCGATCCGTGGACACAGAAACCAATGTGTGTCACCTACCGGCTGGAAAAATAAAGAGGAAAGAGCAAATGTGCGTGACACAGATGCTCTTTCCTCTTTTATTACGGCTGTTGGCAGTTGACCTGTTTGTTTAGGAAAGCAGGTCTTTGTAGCGTTTGGCGTATAGGATAAATGACAGGGCCATGAAAAAGCTGCAGGCCAGGATCAAAGTGTTGGCGATGTTCATGGGCATGTCGGGGATGAAAAGAAGCAACAGCATGACCAGGTAAAAGAAGGCGGTACAGACCTTGCCGTACCACATGGCGCCTTTGTTTTCCTGGGTTTTCTTTAAGACCTTCACTCCCACGATTCCCATGAAGGCTTCTTTCACTGCGAAAAGAAGGAATAGCCATTTCAAAAGGGAATATTCTTTCATCAGGCATAAGATCAGAACACCTTGGGTGATCTTGTCTGCAATAGGATCCAGGATCTTGCCGAGCTCGCTGACCATGTTGAATTTCCGGGCAATCTTGCCATCCAGGAAATCGGTGAGTGCGGAAAGCAGGATGATGGCTGTGAGCAGATTGCTTCTGCCGGATGCCCCGGACTGATAAAATGCGGCTAAAAATACGAACGCCAGTACAATGCGGAATGTGCTTAACAGGTTGGGAATGGTAAAAATTTGTTTTTTGTCCAGTTTCATAACGTTTCTCCTCCTTGGTTGCTTCCCATTGTAAAGCATTTTGGAGGGAAAATCAATTTACAGATTTGGGATTGAGACAAATCTGTAAGGCAAAAGACAGGCGGGGGCTATGCAGGCTTGGGGGAAGGTGGAGGAGTTTATTTATTGGAATAGCTGCCTGGCGTTTTCCAGGTTTTCTTTGCCGTTTATTTTCAGGAGGACACTTGTAATAGATTGATTCATTCCGCTGGACTGGCACAGGGCTTGGGCGTGGGAAAAGGGAATGTAGATTTCGGTATCCTGGTTTTCCAGGACGGCGGCTGCATGGCAGGGAAGCCAGGTGGAAGCGGCAACACTGGAAGGATTGTTTCCAGAAGCATTAGCCATATTGGAGGTAGCACTGCCTGTCGCAGAAGAAACGGTGGTGTAGGAAGCCGTGGCGGTAAGGCTGTCAGATGCAATGCCGGTATCCAGGGAGTAGGTGATGGAGAGCTCCTCTCCCATTTGCAGATATTTTTGCTGCTGATTTTGGGAAATCTGGTGGCCATTGGAGTCTTTCATATTGGAGAGGGAATTTTTGCCAAGGAGCAAAAGGGGAACGGTTCCCAGGGAATCCTCATCTGGACTTTGAACAAAGGCACTTAGGTCAATTCCGTAGAAGGCGGTGGTTTCTGTGTAATCTTCTATTTTTAAGGTTACTGGAATTTCCACAACCGGGTAAACTGCCTGGATGCCTATTATCTTTGACGCGCTTTTCAGAAAGTCGTTATCGTAGGTGAGATCGCCAAGGGACACCAGTGCGGTATAGGTTCTTCTCTCCTCCTGCATGCCAAGGAAAAGCCGGATAAGCAGGAAAAAAATCAGGGTGCACAGGGCGGCGAGAAAACAGGTGAAGCTGTCGGTTTTTTTCTTTTTCATTGGGAGGCCGCCTTTCTGGCTTCTTCCAGGAGTACGTTTTTTCGGCGCAGGCTTACCAGGAGAAGCAAAATGATGCAGATCAGGAAAAGGGCGCCTACAGCAAGGATAGAATACCACCAGCTGTTGGTTTCGGTCTGGTCCTCTTCCACTTTCAGGGACTGGATCTGGGATTCTTTGAGTTCGGTCAGGAAGTCAGAGGCGGTCTCGTAGGAATTTCCAGAGGAATCCTCGTAGGTGAGGATGAAACGGCCGGAGATTTGGCCTGGGGATAAGGTGGCTGCGGTTTCATTCGTTTTTCCCTTTACATAGATTTTCATACTGCCCTCTGCTGCAGTGCCGGCTTCGATATTTCCGAGAAATACCGTTCCGCTGGGGCTTAGGCCCGTGGCTTCCAGGCGGACTTTGGCGTTGTAGAGCTTGTCTCTGCCAAGGTTCATGGCTTTTACCGGGACTTCGATGGTGTCCATGGTGTAGACGATGGAGGGAATGTCGGAAGCTTCCAGCTCGGCGCGAAGCTGTTGCGAAATATTGAAGGTGAGGGTTTCTGTGCCAGTAGCTGCGGTTGCCTTGGAGTCCTCATATTCCAGGGAAAAAGTGACGGTGACTTGTCCTGGGGCGGTATCTTCCGCTATGGTCATCAGCGACTTGAGGGTGATGGCTTCCCCGGGAGTTAGTCTTTGTACATAGAAAGAATTTTTGGCAAATTCGATTCCCTTTGTTTCTGTAGAAAGGGAAATCTTCAGGCCGAATACGTTCTGGCTGCGGCTTTTGTTGCGGAAGACCACAGACATTTCCTGGGTGGTTCCGGCTTTCAGGGACTGACCGGAAAGGTTGCTGTCTTCTAAGAGAAGCTGGGGCTTATGGAGAATGACTTCACCGGAGGATGAGCTGCCTGAACTGCCGCCCGTGTATCCTCCAGAGCCGCCGTCTGTATATCCGTCTCCTGATATGGTTCCGTTGTCTGCACCTGGATCTATTATGGCGGAGCCGTTTCCGTTTAAGTCATTTGAAGAATTTCCATTTTCGATGATGACATGGATGGTTTTATCCTTGGAAGAACTGCTGGTGTCATCGCCTGAGAAAAATCCGTCCAGGTCAGAGGATGAGTTATCGGAGTCCGGTGACTGGCTATCTGAACCAGAAGAACTATCGGAGCCGGGCTCCCGGTTATCTGTGGAGTTAAAGTTATGGTCGCTGAAATCATCGCCGCTGGAATTGTTGACGGAACTTTCATTGTCCAAAGAATTTTCCATTTCTTCCGAAAATGTACCGTTCTCATCGGGGACAGATGCTGCGGCGGGAACTGGCAGTAAAAAGATAACAAGGAAAAGATAAGCACCGCTCAAAAAACGCCTGTATGATTTTTTATGAATGCTATTATTTTTTGTGTAAATTTGTAATTGACAGTTCCTCATATCCAATTTGTCCTTTCCTTATAATTATTCGGAGATTACGCAAGCTTTTGGGGGAACAAAATTCACAGAAAAATCGAGAAATGCGATGCGTAATTATGCAAATCATAATTCCTGTGCGGTGCAAAGCGTATCATTGGGAAGGTACGAAGCTTACCGTTCTCTTAAAATTCCGCCGTCCATTTCGTAAACATGGTCGCACAGGATGCGGATATCTTCCTCATTGTGACTGGCCAGGAGGATGGTTTTTCCGGCGGCTTTCAGTTCCAGAAGCAGTTCCCGGATTTCTGCTACGCCGTGTTTGTCCAGCCCGTTGAAAGGCTCGTCCAGAATAAGAAAACGAGGATTTTCCATAATGGCCTGGGCAATTCCAAGGCGCTGGCGCATGCCAAGGGAGTATTTTCCCACAGTTTTTTTCATGTCCGGGTCAAGGCCTACCTTGCGAAGAATCAGGCGGATGTCGGCTTTGGTGATCTGCCCTCTCATATCCGCCAGAATTTCCAGATTTTTAGCGCCTGTATACTGGGTGAGAAAGCCGGGAGTTTCGATGATGACTCCGAGACTTTCCGGGAAATCTACGTCCCTGCCGATCTGTTTTCCGAACACATGGATGGTTCCTGTGGTGGCGGGAAGGAAACCGCAGATGCATTTCATCAGCACTGTTTTGCCGGAACCATTGTTTCCTACAATGCCGTAAACCTGTCCGCAGTTCAGGGTAAGATTGACCTCTTTTAGAACCAGGTCTTCGCCGAAGCGTTTGGTTACCTGGCGGATCTGCACGCAGGCAGCTTCAGATTTCCTGGATTTTTTCATATAATACACCTCCCAAAATAGGAATCAGCACAAGAAGAAATAATAACAAAAATAACCACAACCCATCTTTCTCCGATCCCCAGTCTCCGGCTGCCTGGATCCATTCTACCGGGTAAAACCAGATCAGCTCCTTAAAGTAACGCTCATGGAGAATGATTCCAAAATAATAGGTGACAAAGGGAATTCCATATGCCATATAAGGGGAATTTCCAAGAACTGCGCAAATACCGCCGAAAGTACTGAGAATGCTTCCAGTAATTCCAACCCGAAGGGCCTTTTGAATCAGCTCAAGCAGCAGCTCTTTTGGGAAACTGCCTCTTTCTTCCATGGGATAAAATATAACAAAACTGACAAAAAGCATGGCAACCACTGCAAATATCCAGACCAGAAATCCGGACATCACAACGGAAAATACTTTTCCCTCCACATAACGTCTCCGGTCGGTTCTGGGCAGCACTGCCTTTAGAAAGCCGCTTTTGTATTCCTGCAAAAAGGAATCGCTCCATGGCAATACAGCCGCCACCGGAATGGCAAAGGACAGAACCTGGCTTTCCAGGGAACCGTTCAGAAGCCGGAGGAAGGTGCCGCATTCCAGAACTTTTTTCAGGTTAGGGTAAGATGCGCCTGCCGCAAGGGAAAGGCAGGCAATGAGCCACGCTGCCAGAAAGTTTTTTCCTGTGAGCATGCGTTTCATTTCACCTGTCATTATTGTCCTCCCTTCCGCAACTCATGCCTTTTCTCCAAGAAATTCAAACTGGTATTTTCGCATTTTAAAAAGGGCAAGAAAAGCAAGAAGCACAAGAAAAAACAGGAAAAACAGGCAGGACTGCCAGATGGTGGGGAGCAGCGCGTCATAGCCAAAATTGTGTTTTCCGTACACCGCCTGGTTCAGCGGACTGATCCAACTGACCAGCACATTCATCTGGTACATTTCGTAGTCTTCCTTATGGAAAATCACTGCCAGCACCTTGGGATCCAACAGAAATCCGTACACGCTGTAAAACAGCCCAAAGATCATGCCCTTTGTTTTTCCCTTATAAAGATTTCCCACAAGGATTACAAAGCTTAAGGTCAAAGAATAGCAAAAAAGCAAAAGGAAAACCTGCAGCATGCATCCATAGGGGGAAATGCTTTCCATAACTCTTACGGTGGATGGCACCTGCAGATTTTTGCCAAGGCTGGAATAGCCAAGCATGGCGGCGGTTTCGCTCCACAGATTGCCGGGATAACTGTTCTGCATGCACAGCACAGAAGTAAAAAGAAGCATAAGCACTGTGTACAAAATGGTCACCAGGGTGACGTAGATAAACTGCCCAAACAGCCATTTTTTCTTGGTGGTGCGGATCAGCTGGTAGGGGGTGACGGGCGTCATTTTGGGCAGGTCTGAGAACAAAAGGAGCAAAAGCAGGGAGCTTAAAAGCACCGCAGTTCCATCTCCGAAGGTCCACAGGAACGGCTCAATGGCCTGCACCGGAGTGTCGTAGGTTTCCATGACGATCATGATCCTTCCGGTGAGCAGGAAGCTGAGCACAAATTCCAGGAAAAAAGTAAAAATCACCTTGGGATTTCGGAAAAAGCCGAAGAAATTGTAGCGGACAATTCCAAATACCTGTTTCATATCAGTAGCCCAGGCTGCGATCGATAATGCTTCCGTCTACGGCATTGATGGTAAGATAGCTCCAGGTGGGGTAATCAGTTGTGTCGGAATAGGATTCCCCGTCATACTCGGTTTCTGTTTTTCTGGTTCCGAAGAAATCCCAGACAGGAACCAGAAGCCCTGTGTGAGCATCCTTGGAAGGCTCATAAATTCTGGCATAGCCAAGGACGATCCGGTCGATGTCATAGACCCTGGAATTTTCGTATTCCATGTTGTCGGCGTTTGTGACCACCATCATTTTTTCGTAGGTTTTCATGATCTCTCTGAAAGGAAGAAGGCTTAAGTTCTCTGTTTTGGTTTCTCCGATGATGTAAGGATCACGGTAAGCCACCGATGCAATCCCATCTTTATCTACAAAAAACTCCAGACTTTCATAAGACCAGGTTTCCATGGTACTGTCCATGTCCTCCAGATTGCCGCCGGAATCCATTGTCTGGGTTATGGGAACTCCATTTATGACACGGTTGTAGTAAATATGATATCCTGTTCCAATGTTGCTTAAAGTGTTGTCATCTTCCAGATTAGTACACACAGCATAATCCCATCCAGTACATTGCAGATCGGTAATCCCCATTTTATCTACTTTTTCCTGTACCAGTTTTTTGGCATTCTCAAGTGAAAGGCCGATGGATTCCTCTGTGGGTTTCTGGAAACCGTTGCTGTCTGTATAATCAAACCAGCTTGTATCGGTTGGAAGTGCTTCGCCGCCTGCCTTCGCCGTTTTTTTGATCCTGACAGCAAGAGTATCCGAGCCGCTGGAATAAGTTTTATAGTAATATTTGGAACCGTCATTCATGACTGCTACGCCTGAAAAGGAATTCTCTTCCATAATCTGTCCATCAGAGGCCTGGGACGCGACGCCTGCCACCGGTCTTCCTTCCACCAAGGTTTTGGCTTCCGGGGCTGTTTCATATTCTGATTCCCAGTATTCAATATCCGCATAAATATCGTAGATATAATTTCCGTCATCATCTGTTCCCCAGTTATTGGGGTCCAGGTTTCCGTTTGCCACATCCTCCTTTAATCCATCCAGAATCTCTTTGATCTCGCTCTTGGTCTGGATGTAATAGCTGTCTGCAGTGTACAGGGTGGCATTGGAAAAGAAGGCGTCTGTGATGCGGTCCAGAAGATCCTGGGTAACCTCTGCTGGAGTTACGGAAATGGCGGATATTTTGTCCACATCCGGGATTCCCACAGTAGCGTCTGTGTTAATCACCAGCTTGGCGCTGTCATCTGTGACCTGGCTTTTGTAGGTCTGTGGCGCGTTGATCAGGTCGCGAATGGTGGTCTTGGCAGCGGAGGCGGCAGAACTGCTGTTATTGCTGTCAGTGGTGTTGTCGTTCTCGGAGGCTGCGCTGTTTGAATCTGCAGCTGCTTCGTCAGAGGCTGTGTTATTTTCTACCATGTCCACACTGTCATCTGCTTCTTTGTAGGCGTCCATGGCACTGCTCCCTTTTGGCTTTACAAGAGAAGATTCGGGGGTCTTGGCGCATCCGGTGAGCATTCCTACACAAAGGGTAAGGCCGATTATTTTTTCTATGTTTTTTCTCATATCTGGTAAGTTCTCCCTTCCTGTATGGCAACGCTGCATAGGGAAGCATTGCCATTTATCCGAGCGTGACTGAAAAATGTGAGGCGTTTGGAAAAATTTTGCAGAATGTAAGTTACAGGCTGCGGAAATTTTTTCCAAACATGCTTTAGGGGAATCGGCGGATGGCCGGGGACATTTTTCAGGTCACGTTCTGGTATAGATGATAGCGCCTGTTTAAGCATCGAATCTTCCGCAAGTTGTAACCGAGATGTAATTGGTGAGAATGATATCACCATAAAACAGAAACCTTCGTTCCCTCTCCTACCGTACTTTCAATTTTCATCTGATAGCCGTGCAGATCTGCGATTTTCTGGCAGAGGGAAAGACCAAGGCCTACGCTTCCATTTGCCCGGGAACGGGATTTATCTACCATGTAAAAGGCGTCGGTTACTTTGGATAAGTCCTCCGGGGGGATTCCTTTTCCGAAATCCTGTACAGTAAGTCGGTCATTTGTAGCGTGAAGCAGAATTCTGGAATTTTCTTCCGAAGCCTTGACTGCGTTGTCGATAAAGTTGGTGACGACACTGAGCATCAGGTCTTTGTCGAAGGTCTTTTTCAAATTCTCTGGATTGCAGGAAATTTCCAGATGGAGATTTTTTTCCTGAAGACGGTATAGAGTCAGTTTCCGGGCCTCATCCAGGAAATCCGCTACCGGAACCTCCTGAAGGGTAAGCTGGGATTCCCCGGTTTCATACAGTCCGGTCAGCTCCAGCATTTTTACGGAAAGCCTGGAAAGCCGGCGGCATTCGTTTCCAATATAGGTCAGTGCTCTCTCCTGCCGCTCCTTTGACAGGCGGACGGTGAGAAGGGTGTCTGCGTAGCCGATGATGGCGGTCATAGGAGTTTTCAGCTCGTGGGCCAGGCTGCCAAGAAGCTGCCTCTGGGCCTGGTTGACGGCGGAGAGGCTTTCAATCTGCTCTTTTATTTTGGCAGTCATCTGGTTAAAGCTTTTTCCCACCTGTGCCAGTTCGGTGTTTCCGTTCTGTGGAACCTGGATATCGTAGTTTCCGTCCGCAATGCAGAGGGCGGCTTCGTTCAGTTTGGTAAGAGGCGCCATGATCTTTTTCAGGCTGAAAAAAAGAAGGAAGCCTGTGAAAAGAAGAAGGCCAAGGGTCAGTGCGCCTGCCTGGAAAAACAGGATCTGGCTGCGTTTCAACACATCGGTGATGTCTTTGTAGGTGACGATCTGATAGTTCTCTTCCCCTGTGTATTCTGTGGAGAAATAGGAATACAAAAGAAGGGTTTTACCATCTGTTTTGCTGATGACAGGATCATAATCATAAAATGCGGAAAGCTTTTTCTGAGGAAGGGTTTCTGCTGTCAATCTCCTGATGGTTTCTGCCTCAAATTCATAGGAGGTTCCGTTGTAAAGCTCTTTTCCATCGCAGTATAAAGCGGCGGAATCGTGAAAAACGTGGCGAAAGGAGTAGACCAGTATTTTTTCCTGAAGGTCGGGATCGAAGGCATCTGACTGGCTGCCTGCGATCCTTAGCTGGTTTTCGAACTGGGAAATGCTGGTCTGAAATCTGTTCCACTCGTAGCTGTTGATGTCCTGCAGGCTTTGATCTTTCCAGCGGCAGGTGGTGTAGAAAAAAATGGCGGAGGATAAAATCAGGATCACACAGGTCACCTGGAGAAAGATTTTGGTAAACAGCTTCAAAGATCCACCTCCAGTCGGTAGCCGATGCGGGGGATGGTTTTGATCTTGTCCTGCCAGCCCAGCTTTTTGCGGATACGGCCTACGTGGGCATCTACGGTGCGTGTTTCTCCTTCAAATTCCACGCCCCAGAGGCCGGAAAGGAGCTGTTCTCTTGAAAGGGCTTTGTTAGGACTTTTCACGAACATCATCAGGCAGTTGTATTCCATGGGTTTCAGGTAAATTTCTTCGCCGTTTTTGATGACGGTGTGGCTTACGGTGTCAATGATGACATCGTCAATCTGAAGCTGCTCCTGGGTGCTGCCGTGGCGCTCCAGTACTTTTTCCAGGCGCACCATGACTTCCAGCATTTCGAAGGGCTTTACAATGTAATCTTCAGCTCCTTCTTTCAGGCCTTTTACTTTGCTTGACAGGTCGGCTTTGGCGGTGAGGAAAATGACGGGGATGCCGAAGCGCTTCAGCTCTGGCAAAAGGGCGTAGCCGTCTTTGCCTGGGAGCATAATGTCCACAAGGGCGCACTGGAAGTTATGATCCTGGCGGATGGTGTCGCTTGCCTCGTTTCCATCCAAGCAGCTCACCGTCTCATACCCTGTCACCTCCAGGTTCATGCACAGCAGGTCATTGATCGCGATTTCATCTTCTATTACAAGGATTCTGGCTTTCATTTTTCGTGGGTGTTCCTTTCTAAGTGTTGCATTTATGCAGAGGGATGGCTGTGGGCCATCTGGGTTTTATTATACATTGTTTTGAATGTGGAAATGTAACCGTATTGTAACGAAATGAATACAAAAATAAAGCAAAAATCCTGCAATGTCTATGTATAATACTGTGCCTGGGCCTGCCAGAGGGTGTGGTAGATGCCGGTTTGGTCGGTGAGGAGGGACTGGTGGGTGCCAGTCTGGACGATGGTGCCGTGGTGGAAAACAGCGATTTTGTCGCAGAATTTGCAGGAGGACAGGCGGTGGCTGATGTAGATGGCGGTGCGGTCACCGACAATTTCGGCAAATTTCTCGTAGATCTCGGCTTCCGCTACAGGATCCAGGGAAGCGGTTGGTTCGTCCAGAATGATAAAGGGAGCATTCTTATAGAGGGCTCTTGCGATAGCAATTTTCTGGGCTTCCCCGCCGGAAATGCTCACTCCGGATTCGGTGTACTCCTTGTATAAACAGGTAGAAAGGCCATGGGGCATTTTGGCAAGACGCTGCTTAAATCCGGCTTTTTCAAGGGCTTCTGTAACCAGTTCTCTGTCATAATTTGTTCTGGCTGCCACATTCTCTCCAAGAGGCAGGGAAAACAGTTTGAAATCCTGGAAAACCACGGAAAAGATCGTCATATATTCCCGGTAATTGTACTTTCGGATATCGATTCCATTGAGCAGAATTTCCCCCTCTGTAGGATCATACAGACGGCAAAGAAGCTTGATAAAGGTCGTTTTTCCGCTTCCATTCATACCTACCACAGCCAGCTTTTTGCCGATTTCAAACTTTATGTTCACATCCTTTAAGGCATATTCCTGGCTTCCCGGATACTGAAAAGACACATTGCGAAATTCCACCTCATATTTGCGGTCATTTCGCTTTTCAACCGTCAGACTGCCCTGATACATGTGATCCGGAATGTCCAGAAACTCAAATACCATATTCAAAAAAGCGGCATTGCTTCGCATATCCTCCATTGTCGTGATCAGGGTGGAAATCCCGCCGTAAACCCTGGTGATGGAAGCAACGTATCTGGTAACTGCACCCAGTCCAAAGGCTCCCGCCCACGCTTTTAGGCACACAAAAACATAGGCGATTCCGGTGAAAATCCCAGACACTGCCGAAGCCCCGGCAAGATAAAATCCCACAGGACCCTTCTGGTATCTGGCAAACACCCCTCTGGAACCAAAGGTACTTTCTTTGTTTAAATTATATTTTTCGCAGATTTTATCCTGTCTGTAAATGCGCATATCTGCCGCTTTTTTGGTGTCATATCCAAGATGTCCGTAATAGGAAAACATACGGTTTCCAAGGTTATGGATATCTGCCAGGCTGGTCAGATAGCGTCCAGCTTTTCCTGCAAGTACAGGCGAAATGCAGGTGACTGCCAGCATAATCAGAGCGATTAAAATCACAAATAACGGATTGTTTAAAATGGTATATTTCCCTGCACTTTCCGGTACCTGGCTTGTGAAAAGGGAAAGGGTCAGGGAGGCGCCGCCAAGGATCACTATCACCGTCTGGCACAGGGCTTCGCAGTCTTCCAGAGTGCGATAAAGGCCCCAGCCAGCGCTGTTGTGGTTCTGGCAGATGGCAGAATACAACTCCATATTTTTCGTTTCATTCAAATTTACATAGTCAGTTTCAAACAGCTTCTCGGACAAAATTTTCTTGATCTTCAGCCACATTCCAGCGCTTTGAACGTTCTTCCATTTTTCCAGAAGAGCCGTTACAAGGCTGCCTGCAGCTATCAAAAATAAGGTAAGAAGCACCAGAAAACGAATCCGTCCAGGGTTCTTTGCCCCTGCCAGTTCTTCAATAATAAGGGCGGAAAAATAGATGCCCACATACGGCGTCAGCGCTTTCCAGATAATCAGGGCAAAGCGGGAAAGAATCATCCGGGGATACCTTTTGTAAAAGAGCAGGTAGGCTCTTTGGTTGACTTTCAGCATTTCCAGCCAGGATAAACGTTGTTTATTCTGAGACATTTCTGCCCTCTCCTTTCCTGTAAACGAATTTAGTCTGCTCTCTATCTGTAAATTTACTCATATCAGTATGGTTCATTTCCGTCTTTTCCCTGTAATATTTGCTTTGAATCTCATACAGCTGGGCGTATTTTCCCCCAAGGTTAAGGAGCTCTTCGTGGGTTCCTTCCTCCAGGATTTTGCCGTCGCCAAGCATAAGGATCCGGTCGCAGAACCTTGTGGAAGCAAGACGGTGGGAAATAAAAATAGAGGATTTTCCCTGTGTCATTTCGTTGTATTTGCCGTAAATATCTGCTTCCGCAATGGGATCAAGTGCTGCGGTAGGTTCGTCTAAAATCACAAAGGGAGCATCCTTATATAGGGCACGGGCAAGCATAAGCCGCTGAGTTTCCCCGCCGGAAAAAAGCACTGCATCCTCATAAACCTCCCGGTTCAGACAGGTTTCATATTGTCTGGGAAGGGACTTGATTTTTGCGCGAAGTCCGGCTTTTTCCAGGCAATCTTCCACTCGTTTCTGGTCTATTTCATCCTCTGTCTGTGCGACATTTGCTGCCACAGTTGCTGCCAGCAGGGAAAATTCCTGAAATACTGCGGAAAAGAACGTGTAATAATCCGTACGATTATAGGTACGGATATCCGTTCCATTTAACAAAACATGGCCTGCCGTAGGATCATAAAAGCCGCAGATCAGCCGGATCAATGTGGTTTTTCCAGCTCCATTTAAGCCTACCATTGCTAGTTTTTCTCCTGGATGAAGGGTGAAATTGATGTCTTTTAAGGTGTCCTCTGAGGCATTTGGATAGCGGAAAAACACATGCTCAAGGCGGATTTCATAGCTCTTTTGAGTCTCCCATTTCAGGGGAATTCCATCCGTGAAGGAGAAAATTTCCGGGTAATCCAGGCATTCACGGATAGTGGAAATATCCAGGGACTGCTTATGCAAGGTGCGAAATCCATCCAGAATTCCAAGAACCCAGCTGGAAAATCCATCTACTGCGGTGAACAATAAAAGGAATGCCGGCACATCCATCTCCTGCTGAAATACCAGATAGATCAGGAATGCATAAGCGGTTCCATTTCGCAAAAAGGTGAGAATAACATCTGCAATCCGTGCCCAGAGGTATACCCCTTCCGCCTTCCTGTGGAAGGCAAGAAAAGCTTCCAGATTTTTCTCATACAGTTCCTCCAGCCAGGTGCGAAGCCCGAAGATCCGAATGTCCTTTGCAGCGCCGAAGTCCTTTGCCTGATTCAGAAGATACAGCATCCGTTTCGCATATTCTGCTTCCTCATCCAGGTGGGTATATCGATAGCTGTCCAGATGTCTGGAGAGAAAATAGCTGGTCCCGGAAGTGGCAAGAATCACCAGGATCAGGACTGGCTGAACCTGGGTCAGAAGGCTGCCGTAAAGAAAGAAACAGGTAAGATTGATCAGCAGTAAGGTAAGGGTTTCCCATATGGCTCCGGCTGCTTCCTGGTTACAGTTGGTGTATTCATTTGACTTTTCCAGCAGTTTTAAAAAGCGGTTGTCTTCCAGGTTTGGGTAGGCGGTGGTGGCTGCTTTACGGTTTAGAAGGTTGACGATTTCACAGCGGACACTGATGCGCCCGGGACTGGAATTTTGCCTGGCGTAGGTCAGCGCAGCGGATACGGCCATGCTGGCAATCGCAAAGCCTGCAATAGTAAAAAGCAGCCGGATGACAGGCACATGGTTTTCCACGGCGTCCAGGATCACGGGGGAAATGTACAGATCGATCAGGTTCTGCGCCACTGACAAAAGTGCAATCAGAAGGCAAAGTACAAGAACCATTTTTTCATCTGAATTCCAGGCCAGACGGATCATAAAGCCAATGTTTTGGAAGGTGTTATATTTAGGAGTGGAGTTGCTTTTTGTAAACATAAAGAGTACCTTTCTGGGTTTTTTCATTATTTTACCAGAAAAAATGTCCCCGGGTCAAACCGGGGACGAATTGTTAATCGGGGTGATGAATTGTAAAGTTACGTTTTACCTGCAGTATTTTAAGGAAAAATAAGGTGCCCTGCTTTTATACCTGCGGAATCAAAATCTCCGTAGTAAAAGCCCCATCCTCACTGTTGCGGTTGATATATCCGTCCAGACGTTTCACGATATCATCAATGCGGATCAGGCCAAGACCGTGCCCTTCCCCTTTGGTGCTTTTAAACAGATTTCCCTCCTTTTTCATTTTCTTTCCAGCGGTAAAATTGGTAAAGGAAATGTATAGCTGGGTGCCTTTCATGTCCATATAGATGCGAATGATCCGCTGCTCTTTGGGAAGCGCCAGGCTGGCCTCAATGGCATTGTCAAAAAGGTTTCCGATAATACAGCACAGATCGATCTCCGAAGATTTCAGCTTCACCGGAATATCGGCATCTGCAATCACCTGAATCTCCTTTGACCTTGCCAGGGAGATTTTTGAGTTTAAGATTGCATCTGCCATAGGATTTCCTGTTTTGACTACGGTATCCACAGTCGTCAGATCCTCATCCAGCAGATCCAGATAATGCCGGATGGCTTCCCAGTCTTCTGCCGCCGCATAGGCCTTCATGGTCTGGATGTGATTGCGGTAGTCGTGTCTCCAGCCCCGGATCTGGCGATACATATTGTCCACTTCCTGATAGTGTGTCTGGATCAGTTCCTGCTGATAAACGGCAAGCTTCTTATCCATTCTTTTCGAAAAAAATCCCATTGTGCATTCACTCCATATTTATAATGGCCCGGTTAAGCTTCTCATAGACACCTCTTGGAAGAGGAAGAACCGTTCCATCCTGCAGATAAATTTCTTTTCTGGTGACACGGCTGATCCGGGTAAGGTTGACAATCAGGGAACGTCCTGCCCGGAAAAAACGGGAATCCAGGTGTTTTTCCAGTTCCCCAAGAGTCATTTTCAGGGTAAAATCACTGATTTCATGCAGGGTTACATAGTTTCTGTAAACTTCTGCATACCGCAGCTGATTAAGTGGAAACCGCACCATTTCCCCGCCGCTTGTGAGAGTCAGAACTTTCTCATTTGCGGAAAGCTTACGGGCTGCACGGTCCAGAACTGTGAAAAGCTTCTCTTCCTTCAGAGGTTTCAATAGATAATGAAGTGCCTCCACCTCATATCCTTCTGCAATATAATCTGAATATCCGGTGACAAACACAATCTGGATGGTATGGTTGTCCTGACGCAGCTTTTTCGCCATGGAAATGCCGTCCATGTCTCCCATTTCAATATCCAGAAGAAGGATGTCATATTCTTTATTCTCAGCGTAATGAAAAAGAAAATTCTCCGCAGAAGTAAATTCGCGAACACGCACCGCCGCTTCCTTTGCACTGCCCCACTTTTTCACAAGGGAGGAAAGGAAGGCGCGGTCTGCCGCTTCATCATCACAAATTGCAATTCGATAAATGGTGTCCATTTTTTGCCCCCAAATCATGGTAACGATTTAGCAAGGGAATATTTCCCGTAACTGGGAAAGTGCCAAATAGTTACAAAGTATGATAAATGAGTATATAGGATATGGGCAGGAATTACAAGGTAAAATCACTGTCAGCAGTAAAGTCCGCAGCAACAATTTAGACGGCTCCATCTTCGAAATTCCAGAATTTATTTTCATATTGACATTTCGAAAAACCGGTGCTCTCTATTTTGATGAGCGGTGCTACTTATCTCATTGCCCTTGGCGTAAAGATCAGTATGGCCATGGTAATGATGCTGCTGATTGGACTCCTTTTTCTGGTGCTGGGAAATTATTTTCTATTCTTATCTGATCTACAAAAAGAAAAACTGACAGCCGGGGGAAAATCCCTGACTGTCAGTTACTCAGAACAAAAGGGGCGGTTTTTACCGCTCTTTTTGCATTTCAAGCATATATTTCTCGATGGTTTGCATATGCTCAGACATACAGTGCTCCGCTTCCTTGGCGTCACCGTTTATAATGGCGTGCACCAGTCTTCTGTGCTGATCATCCACATCTTTGACAGACTGGTTTTTCAGCATGATGTAATCTCTTGTTCCGAAAATGCTGGATTCGATCAGCTGATCAGCGGCGGAAAGAACACTGTAAAGCATAGGATTGTCTGCAATTTTGGCAATTTTGTGATGAAGCTCCTTGTCGAGATCCCCTCTGGTTTTCTCATCCTCTGAACCGTCCAGCCTTGTGAGGATTATCAGCAGCTCTGCTGCGTCAAGGGGCGTACATTTCTTCGCTGCAAGAACCGCGCATTCCCGCTCCAGTGCGGCGCGAAGCTGCTGGTTCTGAATGGGATAGCTGTTGTTTAACTGGAAAAGGATGGACAGCGGGCCGATGAGCCAGTTGTCAAGATCTGAAGTAATGTAATTGCCGCCACCAGGAACAGATTCCACAATTCCAAGAAGCTCCAGCGCACGGAGCACTTCCCGGACTGCCGAGCGGGATACGCCCATGGCTTCTGCCATAACCCGCTCCGCGGGAAGTGCCGCTCCGGCTTTCAGGGTTCCCTTCTGGATGTTCTCGATGATCTGTTTTAGAATCCCGTTAAATGTTCTTTCTTCACCAATTTCTCTGAACATAATTTTCTCCTTTGTGTTAGAGCATATATCAAAAATCGTTCCCGCAATCTGCACGCTCTGCTTTGCGGTATCTTTTGTCCGAAGTCAGCTCCGTTTACATGGAAATCCAGCCGAATGCATTTGCCACGGAACTGAGCAGAATGATCACAGTAAAAATCGGGCAGAGATACCGGATCATAAAACGAAAGACTTTTTTCCTTTTAAAAGATCCTCCGTCTGCTTCCACTTCCTCTTCAATTTTGCCAACACCGATGACTCTGGAAATCAGAATGCAGGTTGCAAATGCAGCGATAGGCATCATGACCGAATTTGTGAGGAAATCAAAGAAATCCAGGAACTGCATGCCAATGATCTTCACAAATGCCAGCGGTCCGTATCCCAGGGAAGAAAGGCTTCCAAGAATAACCATGATGATGCCTACGATTACCGTTGCACCTTTTCTCGGCCATCTCAGCTCGTCCTGGAAAGTGGATACGGCACTTTCTGTAAGGGCAATGGAGCTTGTCAGAGCTGCCATCAGTACCAGCAGGAAAAAAATGATTCCAATTGGCGTTCCAAATCCCATGTTGGCAAAAACCTTGGGGATGGTAATGAACATCAGCGCCGGACCAGCCTGCAGGGTATCCGGATCTCCACCGGAAAATGCAAAGACTGCCGGAATGATCATCAGGCCTGCCATAATGGCAATGGCGGTGTCAAAAATCTCCACATTTGTGGTGGAGCCTTCGATGGACACGTCTCGTTTCATATAAGAACCGAAGGTGACCAGGATTCCCATTGCAATGGACAAAGAATAAAACATCTGTCCCATGGCTGCGACCACGGTCATCCAGGAAAAGTTAGCCGGGTTGGGAACCAGAAAATATTTCACGCCAGCCAAGGCACCAGGTCTTGTAACCGAGTAGATGGCGATCAGCACGGACAAAAATACCAGGATCGGCATCATGAATTTGGACACACGTTCTACTCCGTTTCGGACACCTGCGAAAATAATTGCCAGTGTCAAAAGGGCAAATACAAGAAAGCAGATCTCTGTGGAGGTTCCGTCTGAGATAAAGGCGGAGAAATATCCGTCTTCTGCCAGCTTCTGGCTGTTGCCTTTTACATATTCAATGAGATACTTGATAACCCATCCGCCGATTACCGAGTAATACGGTACGATCAGGATGGGGATAACGGCGTTGATCCATCCGCCGAAGGACAGCCATTTGGATTTGCCGAATTTGCCAAAAGCGCCTACTGGGCTTTTGCGGGTCATGCGTCCAAGGGCTGTTTCCGCAATGATCATGGAGTAGCCGAAGGTGAGTGCCAGAATGATGTAGATCAGTAAAAAAATGCCGCCGCCGTATTTGGCTGCCAGGTAGGGGAATCTCCAGATATTTCCCAGTCCTACCGAGGCTCCGGCAGCAGAAAGTACAAAGCCCAGTTTCCCGGAGAATGTACTTCTCTCGTGGTGATGGTGTTTTTCCATAAAATTTTCCTTTCCGCGTCTGTTTGTTTGAATAATACTGCTATAGATGATACCACGATTTTTCAGGAAAGGCAAATGATATATAGAAAGAATGGGGCAACTTATTGCTTTTTTGAGCTTAGGCTCTTATAATAAAATTATCAATTACCATCTTATACTATGGAGGGCGCGGATTATGAATGAAGAACTTTTTAACGAAGCAACCAAGTCAAACGTATTGACAAAGAAACTGATCGACCAGCTTCTGGAGAGCATGACCTACAGCAGCATTTCCTTTATCAACTGGACTATTGAAACATTGTCCCTGATCAAGGCAAGACTGCAGCGCGGAGACAGGATTACGGATGAAGTAAGCGGAGAAGTTTATACCCTCCACTCTTTCCAGGAATTTGTAGAGAAGCATTTTTCTTCCTACATTGCCAGCCAGGTATTTAAGGAGAGCACCAAGCCGGAGAAGATTTATTTCACCCTGAAGCCATGCGATGAGGGTTACAGTCTGGTAGCTGCAGATTCTGACAGCAATAAGACTTATGCGTGGATTTCCAGTTTAAGCAAACGCTTTTCTCTGGTGGAGATGATCGCCACCGGAATCGTGTATGTGAAGGATACCCGCACAGATACTTATCAGCCCTTTATTTCTGGCACCGGAAAGTACTGCCACTATGATAAGGAAAAGGGAATTCTTGTGGAAATCTAAGGAAAAGGCAGCCGGGATCATATACTCCGGCTGCCTTTTCCTTGTTTTATTCAAACAGATCGTCTCGTGTTATATTTTTTGCCCAGGTGCCTTTTCGGTAATGGCGAAATACCCAGGGCCATTTCACAAATTCGTCGGTGCACAAAAGGAAATATACCCACAGCACAGGAAGCTTCAGGACAAATGCGGCGAAAAAGCCAAGGGGTACGGCGTATACCCACATGTCTATAGTGTCACAGATCAGACCGAACTTAGTATCCCCTCCGGCTCGGAACACACCGGCGATCAGCGCAGTATTGACTGCAGAACCCATAATGTAGTAGGTGTTGATAAGAAGCATATATTTCAGATAATGCATGGCAGTCTCGTTCAGAGATGCAAATCTCAGGACAAAGGGCGTGACTGCAAGAACAATCAGACCGCCCACAGCCCCTGTGATTACCGTCAGGCGAAGCATTCTGGAAGCATATCGTTTGGATTTTTCCAGGTTCCCCTGTCCCATAATCTGTCCCAGCAAAATGGTTCCTGCGCTTGCAATGGCAAAACAGAATACAGAGCCGATATTTCGCACCACTACTACCAGGGAATTGGCGGCAACCGCGTCTGTGCCAAGGTGTCCTAAGATTACGGAGTACATGGAAAAGGCAACACTCCAGGACAGGTCATTTCCAAGTGCCGGAAGTGACAGCCGGATAAAATCATTCAGCAGTACCTTGCTTCTAAGGAACATGTAAGCAAGATTTAATTTCACATCCTTGCTTAAGAAAGAAACAATCAGGCAGGCAATCAGCTGGATCAGTCTGGAAAGCGCAGTTGCAATGGCAACACCGGTAGCTCCAAGACGCGGCGCCCCGAACAGGCCGAAAATAAAAGTGGCATTGAGCAAAACATTCAGGATAAATGCCAGCATATTCAGGGCCATGCTGACGGTAACACGCCCGATGCTTCGAAGAACCGCCAGGTAAATTTCCGAAATTCCCCAGCAGATGTATGTGATTCCCATGATCCGCAGATAGGATGAGCCGATGGCAATCAGTTCCCTGTCAGATGTAAAAAGGGTCATCATCCGTTGGGGCATAGTAAAGGCCACCAATGCCACCAGAATGGATATTGCCACGGAAAAACGAAGGGCAATTCCTTCGACTGCATGGATGGCCTGGAAGTTCTTTTTGCCGGAATACTGGGAACACAAAAGGGACGCTCCTGTTCCCAGTCCGTAATAAACCATAAACAAAATATTGGAATAATTGGCGGCCAGAGATACTGCCGAGATAGCAGACTGACCTACGTAATTCAGCATGATCACGTCAGCTGAATTTACTGCCGCGCTGAGCAGATTCTGGATAATGATCGGAATTGCCAGCCGGAAAATCTGCGGGTAAAAGTTGTCTTTCCCCGTTGAAACCGTACTTTTCATAGTTCCCCCTTCGAGTCATTATAAATTTGTGTCCTATCATTATAATGCTTCAGAGAGAAAAATGCCACCCTTATTATGACAGATAATTACACTATTCTGACTTCTGGTATTTAAATACTTCGGAACCCTTTTCCGATAATTTCACTGCTGTTTACAATGGTGATAAATGCATGGGGGTCCAGATGGCGCAGGTAAATACGAAGACGGTTGGTTTCACTTCTGGTGAGAACGGTCATCAGTACCTTCTGCTCCGTTTTTGTGTAAATGCCGAAAGCCTTCTGCTCAGTAGCAGAACGGTGAAGATCATTGATAATGAAAGACTCTACTTCGTCCGGATACTTACAGATTACGGTACAGACCTTTCGAAGGTTCAGGCTCTCAATGGCGCTGTCTACTACGGTGCATTTCAGGATCATGCCCAGGATACAGTAAAGTCCGGTCTGTGCGCCGTAAAGATAGGCTGCCACAAGCACGATTCCAAGGTCACTGACCAAAAGGGCGCGTCCGATCTCAAGGCTTGTGTATTTGTGCAGGATCATAGCCACAATATCGGTACCGCCTGTAGAGGCACCTACATTAAATACCATAGCAGCACCAACTGCGGGGAGAATAACGGCAAAGCACAGCTCCAAAAATACATCATGAGTCAGTGGTGCCTGTAATGGGTAAATAAATTCACAGGCACTGACAAAAAAGGACAAGGCAAAGGAGGAATAAATGGTCCAGCCCATGGAATGGATTCCCAGGAAGAAAAATCCCAGCACAACCAGCACTGCATTGACGATCCACATGAATACACCGACATTCCATTGTGGAAAAAGGGTGGACAGTATGATGGACAGACCGGAGGTTCCCCCAAATGCGAAATGGTTGGGCGTTTTAAAAATGGAAATTCCTACTGCGGTGAAGATCAGTCCCAGATTGAGAATCAGGAAAAAAATCAGGTTGTCTTTTGTAAATATTTTCTTTTTCATAAGTTTTACTCTCCTTCTTTGGATATCTTAAGTATAACGTAAAACGCAGTCTCTGTAAAGAAACTGCGCTCAAAGAATTGCGAATAATAATATATTTAAAAGAAAATTATCTGGAAAATCATGGTATTTTATGAAATTATCTTTTGGGATAAATTCCCACAAAGGAAATCAAAGGCGCAACACGATAATCAGAAAATACAATTTTAAGCTTCCTGGTGAAAACTTCGGAAAGCTTCACGATTTTCTGATATCCTATAACGGTTCCTTCATAAACCGGAACCCACTTCTCTTCTTTTTGTGCGTAGACACAAAAGGCCTCCACTCTCTGGCTGTGCTGGATTGCCTCTTTTATTACCAGATAGCCCAGTGCCTTTTGGGTATGCAGATTGAAAATAAGTTCCGCTGGGGAAACTCCGGTTTTAGTATCTGTCTCTGGCTGGTACCAGGTGGTTCTGGTGTCTGTGAGAACATTCTCAACCGGATGAGCGGCATCTTCGGAGGATGCAGTTATTTCTGCGGATTCTGCAAGATTGCCGGAAAATGCGCTTCTCTTCCACTGTCCCAATTCTGCCAGCCTGGCAACATCATTTGGATGGAGCAGCCCGTTTGGCATAGGCGGAATATTTAGAAGAAAGGTAGCGTTTCCACCTACAGATCCGCAGTAAATAGAAATCAGCTCTTCAAGGCTTTTTACCTGATTATCTTCTTTTGCGTGATAAAACCAGCCCGGTCTTATGGAGGTATTGACTTCGGCAGGATACCAGATCAGATCCTTTTCTCCCTGAAGAGCGGCTCTGCTTCCAAGATCCTCCATGTCACTTGTAATTTTTCGCTGACGGAATTCCTCATCATCTGCCTGCTGGCTTTTTTCCTGTATGCTCTCTGCCAGTGCAGTGCGGGCAGGAACTACACTCCACTCGGATTTACGCACATCTCCGGCTTCATTGCCGCACCAGCGGATATCCGGGCCGCATACACAGATGCAGGCGTCTGGCTGATATTTGCGCACGCAGGCATAATAGCGTTCCCAGTCATAGACCTGTTTTTTGCCATTTGGTCCCTCGCCGCAGGCACCATCCAGCCAGACACTGAATATTTCTCCGTATCCGGTGAGCAGCTCGGTAAGCTGAGCCAGATAGTAATCATCATATTCCTTTCCCGTTCCATAGCAGGGCTGGTTCCGGTCCCAGGGGGAAAGATAGATTCCGAATTTCATGCCGTGACGGCGGCAGGCATCCGAAACCTCTTTGACTACATCACCGGTTCCCTTTTTCCATGGGCTTGAGGCAACGCTGTGACTGGTGTATCTGGTGGGCCAAAGGCAGAAGCCGTCGTGGTGCTTGCAGGTGAGGATCACGCCCTTCATGCCTGCGCTTTTGGCTGCAGATACCCACTGGTCGGCATCCAGCTTGGCAGGGTTAAAAAGCTTGGGATCTTCGGTTCCGTCGCCCCATTCTCTGTTTGTATATGTATTCATTCCGAAATGAAAAAATGCATAGAATTCCGTTTCCTGATAGGCAAGCTGCCTCTCACTTGGAACAATTCGAATTAATTCCTGATCTGTTGGCATATATAAACTCCTCTCTAACCCTTTAAGCCGCCTGCGCCGATTCCCTGCAGCAGATATCTTTGTCCAATAAGATAAATAATAATCGTCGGAATCATAACGATCACAAGTCCTGCAAACAATGCACCCCAGTCTGTAGCGTACTTTTGCACCTCAAACAGGTTTGCCATACCAATCGGAAGTGTTTTTTTGGCATCCTCTGTGAGAAGTACAAGAGCCAGCGGATATTCATTCCAAAAGCCCATGGCACTTAACATGGTAATGGTAGCGATTCCAGGCTTGGCAAGAGGAACCATTACCTTAAGCAGAAGCTGAAGGTTGGTAGCGCCGTCAATTCTGGCAGATTCCTCATAGTCCCTTGGCACGGCGGACATAAAGCCCTGGAGGGTAAAAATACAAAACGGAAACTGCATGACCGCATAAACAAGGCACAGTACCGGAAGATTGTTCAATCCGTTTATTGCCTGTAATTCCAGAAACAGAGGAATCATAATATAGGTTGCCTGCAGGAAAATGCATGCCATATAAATAGTTGAGATCAGCTTGCTCCCTACAAAACGGTATCTTGCCAGCGCATAAGAAATAGGAATAACAAATAAAAGCAAAAGCACAGTTGAAAGTACTGTTACCAGTACGGAATTTCCAAAATAAGCTGCAATGTTTGCTTTTCCCCAGGCTGCAATAAAGTTGTCAAAATTCAGTGCTGCAGGCAGCGCATAGGGATCCGTCAGATACTCTGTATTGGTTTTAAATGCAGACATCAGGTTCCAGAAAAGCGGATAAAGAAAAATAATCGTGAACAGAATCATCAGGATTCTGATACACCATGTTCTTACAGTTTTCATCAGTTCCCTCCTATTCTTTTTCAGACGACAGTTTTCGTGAGATTATTGCAATGATAATTGCAAGTACAAGGGTAAACATGGCAATAGCCATAGCATATCCGAAGTTGGCGTTTCGCATGCCCTGGGTATACATATACTGAAGAAGGACACTGGACGCCCCGTTTGGTCCGCCGCCTGTCATAACATTTGACAGGGTGAAGCTTAGGTTTATGGTTCCGGAAAGAGATAAAATATAGGTGGTTCCAATGGATTTTCGAAGAAGCGGAATGGTGATCTTAAAGAATTTCTGTGTTCCGGTAGCACCATCAATAGAAGCTGCCTCGTACACCTCCTGGGAAATTCCATCAATAGAAGCCACATGCATTACCATATAATATCCGATCGCCTGCCATACCAGAGCAGCACCGATACACCACAGAGCAGTTTTTCCCTCTCCAAGCCAGGCATGCTTCCAGGTGGAAAGATGAAACATATCCAGAAGATGGTTCAGAATTCCTCTTGTAGGATTAAACACAAAGGACCACACAATACCTACAACTGTCATGGATATAATACTTGGGAAAAAGAAAACAGTACGGTAAAAGGATTTTTCCCGAAGCTCTCCCTGGGTAAGAATAAAGGCAAAGATCAGACTAAGGAAAATGGTCACAGCCGGGATCACCAGCATCAGCTTAAAGGTGTTAAGCAGAGCCCGGATAAAATCTTTGTCCTGAAACATGTAAATATAGTTATCTAAAAATACGAATTTGCTGTTAAAGCCAACGCTGAGTGCAGTAGAGCTGGTAAAGGAAAGGTAAACTGCATTCACCATGGGAACGATCATAAAGATGATCGTAAGGATTAAAGCCGGAAGTGTACATAAGGCTATGAATAATTTCGGTTTTTTTACCACGCTAGGTCACCTCGTTTTTATATTAAAGTTATGGAAATATCCGTTTTGGGTGAAGAAAGGCTGCTGCATACATGTGCAGCAGCCTTTCTATGGAAAACAATATTCCTCCTGTTATTTTGCAGCTTCTTGGTCAGCGCGAATCTGCGCAAAAGCATCTTCTACATTCTGAGCCCACTCTTCTACTGTCATTTCATCATTCATAACAGAAGTGATCGGGTTGAAGATTTCATCCTTAGGATTCACCTTACAGTCAGCCGGAACTGCGGAGAAGCTCATAATCAAGGAGGATGCCTTTGCTTCTTCATAGATTCCGTACATGTTGTAGATTGCTGCAGACAGCTTGTCCTTTGCTACCTCGCGGGCACTCTTGGTTGCGTAAAGTGCACCGGAAGCCTCTGCAAATGCAGATACAGATTCATCGCTGTACAGGAAACGGAGGAATTCCTTTGCAAGCTCTGGATTCTTTGCAGCTGCCGGAATGGAGAACTGCTCGCAGCTGTCGAATATGTAATGCACATCGTCTGCGTTCTCAGTCGGAATCGGAGCCATTGCAAACTCAAAGCCCTCTTCTCTTGGAGCATCCTGCATCTCATTTTCCATCCAGGTTCCATTCGTGATAAATGCTGCTTTTCCAAGCATCATTTCTGTCTGGGATTCCGTATGGTTCATGCCCACAGTACCCTCTAACAAATAGCCTTTTTCTGCGATCTCTTTGATATGGGTAAGGGCCTTTAACACACCTTCGTTATTGAAAGAGCCTTCCTCATAATTGGCAATCCTGGTAAGGGCTTCCTCGCCGCACTCATTTGCGATTGCCGGCCAGAGCATTTCTTCCATGTATCCTGGATAAATTCCCTGATAGGTAAAAAGCGCACGTCCGTCAATATCCTTCAAGGTATCGCCAAGTGTGAAAAACTCATCCCATGTTTTGGGAACTTCCAGATTATTTTCCTCGAAGAAGGTCTTATTGTAGATCAGACCCTGCGGGCCGCTGCTAAATGGTGCAAGATAGATTTCGTCATCTCCGTAAGGCGCACATTTGGTGCTGGAAAGGATACCATCTGTAATATCATCCCGAAGAGTTCCGGTTCCTGCATAGTTTTCTCCGTCAAATACATCGTCCAGATTGAGAAGCGCATGCTCCTTGATCAGGGAAAGGATAACGCCATCCTCGGCTCCATCATTGAGGCAGATAAAATCCGGTGCGTTTCCGGCTACGATCTGTGGACGGATGATATCACCGATAGTCGGGCTGATGGTCATGTTTACCTTCACGCCCTCATGGCTTGCTTCAAAAAGCTCTACCATCTGGTTCCAGTAAGCATCTCCGTATCCGCCCTGGAAAATGGCAATGTTCAGTTCCTGCTCTTCTGCTTCCGCAAATGCTGTGAGCGGGGAAAGTACAGTAGCTGCGCTCATGGCAAGGATCATAGCGGATGCTGCAAATCTTTTTTTCATAGGGTGTTTCCTCCTTCTGGTTGGCTGTTTTATTATGTTTGCCTGATGATGCTATTATATTTGAAAAATCATTTATAGTAAATCGACAAAATAACTCTTGCTATGGAACATTTTCTTGTAAAATATATCTGATATGGATTTTCTTGCGGCATATATGTATTATTTTTTTGTCTTTTGCTTTTACATAGATTATTCTGTTTTTTTCCTGTATAATGAATGAAAATAATAATATTTTGACAGATATCCGTCAGAGGACAAAAGCAATGGGAGGATCCGCCATGGGAAAAAAACATCATTTTCAGGGATTTCGTAAATTCAGTATCAAAACAAGACTTGTAATTGCCCTTCTGATGATTTCTATTATTCCATTAGCGGGGATCAGCGGCTATTCTTTTCATATATTTTCCGTGGCACTTCAGGAGAAGCTTTCTGCGTCCATTTCCCAGACCCTGTCCATGATCAATCTGAACATGGTAAGCGAGATTGAAAAATACCAGTATCTGTGCGGCTCTATCTGCATCAGCGAGGAGATTAAGGAAGGCCTTCTGAAAAAAGACATGACGGACATGGAGAAGAATCAGGCGATCAATGAGATCCAGAGCATGATCCGCAATAAGATCATCTATCCCGCCCAGGCGAAAAACATTACCGTCTATGATACAGAGGGAAATATTTTTTATGATCTGGGGTATGACGGGTTCTATCAGAAGGATGTGGACCGGATCCTTTCCCGGCTTGAGGAGCAGGATCAGGATGTGTGGGCTTACGTACACACTTACCGGGACCGGGATATTCTGGTTCTTGGAAGAAGGATTTATGAGCAGTATTCCAAAAGCCGGGTAATCGGATATACCCTGATTTCCATTGAGGAGAAAATTTTTTCCAAGACGGTACTGGAACCTGTAGGGCTGTCGGATTCTTCCAATATTATGTATATGAATATGGATGGAACCGTGCTTTCTTCCTGGAACCGAAGTATATCTCTGGGGAAGAAAATTGATAAAGAGCTTATGAAAAGAATCGGGGAAATGCTTCCAAAGAAAACAGATTCCTTCAGTATCCAGGAGGATGGGGAGGAACAGCTGGTAACTTACATTTATAACAAAAACCTGAATCAGCTATTTGTATATACCATGCCCTACCACTATATTAATTCAGAGGTTTATGCCATGCTAAAGCAGATTCTTGTGGTGGTGATGCTTCTGGTTTTGCTGTGCATCGGGATCGTAGCCATGGTATATCAGGGAATTATGTCTCCCATTAAAAGAATGCTGGAATTCTGTAAAGCACTTTCCCATGGGGACTTATCTGTGCGTATTCAGGACAATCATAAAGACGAGCTTTCCAGACTTTCCGGAAGTATGGATCATATGGCAGACACCATTGAACATCTGATGGCTCAGCAGAAGGCTCAGGAAGAGAGAAAAAGGGAACTGGAGCTGCAGATGCTTCAGTATCAGCTGAATCCTCATTTTCTTTTTAACACTCTGAACAGCCTTCGGTTTGTGGCTGCTATGCATAAGGATCTGATCGTAAGCGATGGAATTCAGGCACTAAGCAGTCTTTTACAGAATACCCTTACCAATAAGAACGAATATATTACCATTCGGGAAGAACTGGAAAATCTGGAAAACTATTTTTCCATTCTCAGAATCCGCTACGCTGGCAGCTTTGAGTATTCCTTCCATGTGGAGGAGGATGAACTGCTCTCCTGCCTGGTTCCCAAGCTGATTTTGCAGCCACTGGCAGAAAATTCGGTGATGCATGGCTCTTCAGATGACGGTACCGTAATGGAAATCCAGATTACCTGCTGGCGAGAAGAAGATCATGTGGTTATAGAGCTGTCCGATGACGGTAAAGGCTTTAAGGTGACGGACGACGCCCTGGCACCTCGCCCGGAGCGAAAAAAAATTGGCGTTGCCAATGTAAATGATCGGATCCAGCTGAATTTCGGACGGGAATACGGGCTGAAAATTGACAGTCAGCCAGGAGAAGGAACCAGGTGTACGCTTACTCTGCCGGAGCTCTATGCGGATTCACTTTCATAAAATACACAATTGGTCGGAAAGGATAATACATGTACAGTATACTGATTATTGATGATGAGCCCATTGTAAAGATTGCCCTTCGCTCCATCCTGCCCTGGGAGGAGCATGGCTTTTCTATTTGCGGAACGGCATCAAATGGGCTTGAGGCACTGCCTCTGATTGGCCAGCATCATCCGGATGTGATCATCACAGATCTGAAAATGCCCGGGATGGATGGGCTGGAGCTGATCCGTATCTTAAAGGAACAAGGATATCCCGGTGAAATTCTGGTGCTTAGCAATTACGAGGATTTTGATTCTGTGAGAAGTGCCCTGCTGCTTGGTGCTGCAGATTATCTGCTGAAAATTAAGATCCAGCCGGATACCCTTCTTTCCTGTTTGAATAAAACGGTAGAAAAATTAAAGGACAGAGCGCCCAGTCATTGGGAAACTGAAAAAAAGGATCCAAAAGAGAATATGCAAGCGCTGCTGCTGGAATTTTTCAGGAAGGATGCAAAGCTTTCAGATTTTATTGCTGAGCACGACAAAACCAGACTTGCGTTTATGGAAGCTTCCTGTGCCATCTGCTATGTAACCTTTGAGAAGTTTTTATCTAACGAAGCGTTTTCCATATCCGGAAATCTTCTGCGGGATATGATCCTGGATGCGGTCCAGGGAGTGCTGCAGCCCTATATTCTGGTACTGAATGATTATAGCGCATTGGTTGTTTTTTCCCAGGCAGAGCTGTCTGGCAGTGAAATTAAGGTGGAGCAGCTGGTGAAAAAACTGTACAATCGTTTTACCATGTACCAGTCCTTTGCACCGGATATGCCCTATCAGGAAATGATGAAAAATTATGAGGAAGCACGGAGTGTATTCCGGGAATTTTCCTCCAGTGAGGGACATTATAAAGCAGATGTGGCTAAGACCCTGGAATATATGGAGGAAAATTATATGTACAGGCTTACCCTGGCTTCTATTTCCGCAAATGTGAATTTAAGCTCCAGTTATCTGTGCAGGATTTTTAAATCAGAGGTTGGAACAAGCATTACCAACTATCTGAATAATCTGCGGGTGCGCAAGGCTGCAACCTTGATCAAAGAGAATACCCTATCCATGAAAGAGATTTCTTCCATGGTAGGAATTGATGATCAGCTTTATTTCAGCAGGCTGTTTAAGAAATACATGGGGATTTCCCCATCAGAATATGGAAAGAAGTATCATCAGTAGGCGGATCATAATACCAATAAACAATAAGGAAAGGACTACATATATGGAATTATATTTTAAAAATTCGGCAAAATGCTGGCTGGAAGGATTTCCTCTGGGAAATGGACGAATAGGAGCAGTTATTCACGGAACCCCGGATCATGAAGTACTGCAGTTAAACGAAGATACCTTATGGTCAGGCTCTCCTTACAGCGGACAGACCGGGCTTTCCCCTGAAGTGGTGAAGCAGGCCGGGGAGCTTGCAAAAGCCGGGAAATATGAAGAAGCAAAAATGGTCATAGAAAAGAAGCTGGAAGAAGCTGAGGATGTACAGGTTTATCTGCCCTTTGGAGATCTGCATCTGGATTTTGTGGAGGATAATTATGGTGCTGATGAAGATACATTTGCAGGTGCTTCACCAGATTCTGATACATCTGTGACAGATTATGAAAGGTGTTTGGATTTAGACCGGGCTGTGGCCTTTGAGCACTATGTGAGAAATGAAGCTAAGGTTACACGTACCTGCTTTATCAGCGCACCGGCTCAGGGACTTGTGTATCAGATCAAAAGCACCAAGCCATTCTCCATTTTTATTCACTGTGACGGAGCCTTTATCCGTGAGAAGGATTATAAGGAAAATCATTTCACGCTTACCGGAATCTGTCCGGGAAGAAGCGGACTGAAGGTTATTAAGGAAAATAAACCGGAAGAGTTCCTTTTCCCCGAAGAACCAGAGCTTCAGGGTGTACACTTTATAGGAGAAGGGTGTGTAACTGCAGAAGGTGGAAAGGCAGTCGGGTCTGCGGATGGAATTCTTTTGGAGCATGTGACAGGGGTGGAAATCCGTATGGCAATCCGTACCAGCTTCCGGGGATTTGACAAAGCATATACCAGCCAGTATTCCGATACAGAAATTCGTCATATGCTGGCTGATGATTTAGAGAAACTTTCAAAACCTTTTGAAGAGCTGCTGGATGAGCATGTGAAAGAATATAAATCTTTTTATGGAAGAACTTCATTAAGACTGTGGGATGATGTCCAGAAGCTTTCGAATGGAAATTCCCGGTATGATCTGCGGGAGCGTCTTGCCGCATTTCATGAGGGTGCATCTGACCCGGAGCTTTATGCAATCTTGTTTGCTTTCGGAAAATATCTGCTCATCTCCTCTTCCAGGCCGGGAACCCAGGCTGCCAATTTGCAGGGAATCTGGAGCAAGGATATAATTCCCCCATGGTTCGGAGATTTCACCGTAAATATCAATACAGAAATGAATTACTGGATGACAGGTCCCTTGAATCTTGCTCAAATGCAGGAGCCGTTGGTAAATCTTTGCAAGGCACTGGTAAAAAACGGACAGAAAACTGCCAGAGAGCTGTTTAACTGTGAGGGAACCGCCTGCTTCCACAACACGGATATCTGGGGTAAAACCTCTCCAGCAACAGGAAAGGCGGTATGGTCGTTCTGGCCATTTGGAGAGGCATGGCTCTGCAGAAACCTGTTTGACCAGTATTTGTTTACGGAAGATAAAGAGTATTTGAAGGAAATTATGCCTATACTAGAGGAAAATGTGCGATTCTGTCTGGCTCAGCTTCAGGAAACAGATCAGGGACTTGCTATCTGCCCCGCTACCTCACCGGAAAATCTGTTTTATGAGGATTGTTCCGTGGCCAAATACAGTGAAAATACCCTTGCCATTGTAAGAAATCTCTTTCGGGATTATGTGAAGGGCTGTGAAGTACTTGGTCTGCAGAACCAGATAGTGTGTGATGTACTGGAAGCCTTGGAGCGCATGGTACCTACTGCGGTGGGAAGCAAGGGGCAGATTCTGGAGTGGAACCAGGAATTTCCGGAGCAGGATGTGCATCATCGCCATGTTTCCCATCTTTACGAGCTTCATCCTGGCTGCGGCATTACTCCTCAGACACCGGAATTGTATAAAGCAGTGAGAAAGAGTCTTGAGCTTCGGGGAGACGAGGGGACCGGATGGAGTCTGGCTTGGAAGGTTCTGATGTGGGCGCGTATGGAGGATGGCGCTCATGTAGAGAAAATTATGAAAAATCTGTTTTACGTGGTAGATCCAACGGAAGAAATGGGAATGCGAAGAGGCGGTATCTATCCCAATCTGTTTTGTGCTCATCCGCCATTCCAGATTGACGGAAACTTAGGCTACAGTGCTGCTGTCGCCGAGGTTCTGGTTCAAAGCCAGGGCGAAGAGCTTGTCCTTCTCCCTGCGCTCCCACCCTCCTGGAGAAACGGGGAAGCCACCGGGTTCATTGCCCGTGGGAACATCCGCGTGGATCTTAAATGGGAGGGGAAGAATGTCACCTATACCTTAACTCCTGCTCATGATACCACTTTGCGCCTCCGTGTCGGAAAAGGGGGTGTGAGGGAGTATTCACTGCGTGGGGGTGTGGCGTACGAAGGAAATGGGGGGCTGAGCTGAGGCGGAATTTAGTGAATCAAGGCGGACGCCTCTGAACACCTGTTATTCCACGCAGGTCGGTGCAACGCTCCGGTGAACTAACTGCTAACTACGGCTAAATCGTTCAGGAGAGCCTTCACGATTAAGCCTTCGTAAGCAGTGGATTTCACCTCTGCTAAGGACGCACCTGAAATGACCTGCTTAGGAGTAACAGGTGTCCAGAGGCTGTGCATCAGCTGAAACTCCCTTTAATGCCAGTCAATAAGCATCGGGTTGCACTTGGAAACAGCAGAACCTCAGAGTACGTGTATCTGTCTGAATTCCCTCCCAACGCCAGTGAAGAAGTATCGTTTTAGCATATTCTCCTTACCAGTAACCAGTGAGTTCGCAATGTATATTCGTGAGCAGGTCATTTCAGGAGCGCTTTTAACGTAGACGAGATCCACTGTCTACGAAGACTTAACATCGAAGGCTCTCCTGAGATGTTTAGTCGCAGTTGACAGTTAGCTCGTTGGAGTGTTGCGACGACCTGCGATGAATATACATTGCGAACTCACGTCCTGATACTCAAATGACTAAAACAACTGATTCACTAAATCCCGCCACATTTTCGCAAAAAAATACCCGCAGCGCAGCACCATCTCCGGCACCACACCACGGGCATTTTATTCATCCTTTTATTTCACCACACGCACTCTGGAAACGCCCTCAATAGACTTCAGCGCATCCAATGCCTCTGCGGAAGCTGTACTCTCCAGATCAATCAGAGTATACGCATACTCCCCTTTACTCTTGTTAGTCATATCCGCAATATTCAGTCCCTCAGCACCAAGAATCTTGGTCAGCTGGCTGATCATATTCGGGATGTTCTTATGTGTGATAGCAATACGTCCCACAGCCACACAGGTACCCATATCACAGTTCGGGAAGTTCACAGAATTCTTAATGTTACCATTCTCAAGGAAATCACGAACCTCTTTCACAGCCATCACTGCACAGTTCTCCTCAGACTCCTCAGTAGAAGCTCCAAGATGAGGAGTAACCAGAATTCCCTCATGTCCTGCAACTGTATGATTTGCAAAATCTGTCACATACTTCTTCACCTTGCCGCTGTCAAGAGCCTCGATCAGAGCCTCCTCATCCACCAGAAGATCACGTGCAAAGTTCAGAAGAACCACGCCGTCCTTCATCTTTCCAAAAGCCTCTTTGTTGATCATCTTCTTGGTAGAATCCAGAAGGGGAACATGAACGGTAATATAATCACACTTGCTGTAAATCTCATCCAGGCTCTTGCTGTGCTTAATGGTACGGGAAAGATTCCAAGCCGCATCAATGGAAATATAAGGATCGTATCCATAAACCTCCATGCCAAGAGAAGCTGCCGCATTTGCAACCATGCTTCCGATGGCGCCAAGACCGATGATACCAAGCTTTTTGCCCATGATCTCACAGCCTGCAAACTGTTTCTTCTGCTTCTCAGCCAGCTTGTCAATATCCTCCTGGTCCTTCTCTCTCTGCACCCACTCGATACCGCCAACAATATCACGGGAAGCAAGAAGCATACCAGCAAGAACCAGTTCCTTTACGCCATTTGCATTGGCGCCAGGAGTATTAAACACAACAATACCTTTCTCCGCACACTCCTTCACCGGAATATTATTCACTCCGGCTCCGGCACGGGCAATCACAGCAACACTTTCCGGCAGCTCCATATCATGCATTTTTGCACTTCTTACAAGAACCGCCTGGCTGCCGTCAATGGTATCAGAATTTTTATATCCCTCATCAAAAATATCCAGACCCTTCTGGGCAATCGGATTCAGGCAATGATACTGAAACATTACGCATTTTCCTCCTCAAACTTTTTCATGAATGCAACCAGCGCTTCCACGCCTTCCTTTGGCATCGCATTATAAATACTTGCACGCATACCGCCTACGGATCTGTGACCCTTCAGGTTTACAAGACCAGCCTTTGCTGCCTCTGTTACAAATTTTGCATCCATCTCCTTGTCACCTGTTACGAAAGGAACATTCATAAGAGAACGGTCTTTCGGAACAACTGTGCCATGGAAAAGCTTGCTGGAATCCAGGAAATCATAGAGGATCTTTGCCTTCTCCTCATTGCGTCTCTTCATCTCTTCCAGTCCGCCCATTTTCTTCAGCCATTTGAAGACTTTTCCGCACACATAAATGCAGTATGCGTTCGGTGTATTGTAAAGAGAGCCTGCGTCTGCATGTGTCTTATATGTAAGCATAGTAGGAGTTCCCGGAAGGACATCCTCTGTGATCAGGTCCTCACGGATGATCACGATTACCATACCGGCCGGTCCGATATTCTTCTGGACACCGCCGTAGATAATGCCGTATTTGCTTACATCAACAGGCTCAGAAAGGAAACAGGAGGATACATCCGCTACCAGTGTTTTGCCCTTTGTATTGGGAAGCTCTTTGAACTTGGTTCCATAAATGGTGTTGTTCTCGCAGATATAAACGTAGTCTGCATCCGGGCTGATCGGCAGATCACTGCAGTCCGGAATGTAGGAGAAAGTCTTATCCTCGGAAGAAGCAATTTTGTTTGCTTTTCCGTATTTCTGTGCTTCCTGGTATGCTTTCTTTGCCCACTGGCCGGTTACAATATAATCAGCCACCTTATTTTTCATAAGGTTCATAGGGATCATGGCAAACTGCTGGGAAGCGCCGCCCTGAAGGAAAAGAACTTTGTAGTTGTCCGGAATGTTCATCAGCTCACGCAGATCCTTCTCTGCTGTGTCGATGATTTCCTGGAATGCAGCACTTCTGTGGCTCATTTCCATAACAGACATTCCGGTACCATTGTAATCCATCATCTCATCTGCGACTTCTTTCAGCACCTCTTCCGGAAGAACTGCCGGTCCTGCGGAAAAATTATACACTCTGCTCATTTCTTCACATCCTCCTCGTCAAATACCTCATCTAAACTTGCCCCTGCAGGAACCATAGGATATACACTTAGATCCTGATCGATCCAGCAGTCAAGAACTACCGGGCCATCAGATGAAAGCGCAGCCTTAAGTGCAGGCTCTACCTCTTCCATCTTCGTAACGCGGATTGCCTTTGCGCCCATTGCCTCAGATACCTTCACGAAGTCCACACCGTCATTTAAAACAGTCTGGGAATATCTATGATCATAGAAAAGAGTCTGCCACTGACGAACCATTCCAAGTACATGATTGTTCAGGATAATCTGAACAAGAGGCTTCCCACAGCGCACTGCTGTAGCAATCTCATTCATATTCATACGGAAACAGCCGTCTCCTGCTATATTTACCACAGTTTTGTCCGGGCAGCCCATTTTTGCTCCGATAGCTGCTCCAAGGCCATAGCCCATGGTACCAAGCCCTCCTGATGTAAGGAAGGTTCTCGGTTCCTTAAATTTGAAATACTGCGCAGCCCACATCTGGTGCTGTCCAACATCTGTAGAAATGATAGCATCTCCACCAGTCAGTTCATAAAGCTTCTGGATCACATAAGGTCCGGTAAGCTGGGAATGATCGTAATTCAGCGGATATTTTTCTTTCATATCCTGAATGTGTGCTGCCCACTCTTCGTGTTTCTTCTCCGGGATTTTTTCCAGAAGAAGCTTCAGCACTTCCCTCAGATCTCCGATCACGGAAGCGTCAACCACAATGTTCTTGTTGATTTCCGCTGCATCCACATCGATCTGCAGGATTTTTGCCTTCGGTGCGAAGGTCTTGGTATCTCCTGTGACACGATCGCTGAAACGTGCACCAAGGGTAATCAGAAGATCACACTCACACATAGCATAGTTGGATGTTTTGGTTCCATGCATTCCAACTGGTCCTGTATAGAACTCATCCTCACCGGAAAAAGCACCTTTTCCCATCAGGCTGTCACATACAGGTGCCTGGATCTTGTGAGCCAGAGCACGCACCTCTTTGGATGCGTCTGCAATTACAGCGCCGCCGCCTACAAAGATGAAAGGCTTCTGGGCTCTGGCGATCATCTGGGCTGCGGTCTCCACATCCTCCGGGCGGATGGTATCCACCTTAGGCTCTACAGCTGTGATAGTGTGACGGATATATTCGCATTTCGCGGCGGTCACATCCTTCGGGACATCTACAAGGACAGGTCCCGGGCGACCGCTTTTTGCTATGGTAAAAGCTTTGCGAATGGTGTCCGCAAGCTGTGTTACGTCTTTTACAATGTAGCTGTGTTTTGTCACAGGCATTACGATTCCTGCGATATCCACCTCCTGGAAAGAATCCTTTCCAAGAAGTGCAGTTCCTACGTTACAGGTAATTGCCACCACCGGAACAGAGTCCATGCATGCGGTTGCGATTCCGGTTACCAGGTTGGTTGCTCCAGGTCCTGAAGTAGCCAGGCACACACCCACCTTTCCGGTTGCCCGGGCATAGCCGTCTGCTGCATGGGAAGCTCCCTGCTCATGGGATGTAAGTACATGTTTGATTTTGTCACTGTATCGGTAAAGGGCGTCATAAACATTCAGGATCGCGCCGCCTGGATACCCGAAAACAGTATCCACGCTTTGCTCCAGTAAACATTCTATGATGATCTCTGCTCCTGTAAGCTGCAATTTTGTTTCCTCCTAACTATTTCGCTTTCGGTACTTCAAGAATTGCACCGCGGTTTCCGGAGGTAACCATTGCTGCATATCTTGCAAGATATCCGGTTGTAACCTTCGGCTCTCTTGGCTGCCATTTTGCTTTTCTTGCTGCAAGCTCTTCATCAGAAACCTTCAGTTCCAGCTTCAGTTCCGGAATGTTGATGCTGATGATGTCACCCTCTTCAACCAGAGCGATAGGGCCGCCAACTGCTGCCTCCGGGGAAACATGCCCGATGGAAGCACCTCTGGATGCGCCGCTGAAACGTCCGTCTGTAATCAGGGCTACAGAAGAGCCAAGTCCCATACCTGCGATTGCGGATGTGGGGTTCAGCATCTCTCTCATTCCAGGGCCGCCTTTTGGTCCCTCGTAGCGGATGACAACAACGTCACCTTCTACAATCTTGCCGCCTTTGATGGCTGCGATTGCGTCTTCCTCGCAGTCAAAAACTCTTGCAGGTCCTTCGTGAACCATCATCTCAGCTACCACTGCAGAACGTTTTACAACGCTTCCGTCCGGGGCAAGGTTGCCGCGAAGTACGGCAAGTCCGCCTGTGGTGCTGTACGGATTGTCAAGAGGACGGATAACCTCCGGATTCAGGTTTGCACAGTCTTTGATGTTCTCTCCTACTGTCTTTCCGGTTACGGTCATGCATTCTGTATGAAGAAGTCCAGCCTGTGCAAGCTCATTCATAACCGCGTAAACACCGCCTGCCTCGTTTAAGTCTTCCATGTAGGTCGGGCCTGCAGGTGCTAAGTGACACAGGTTCGGAGTTTTTGCGCTGATCTCATTTGCAAAACTGATATCGAAATCCCAGCCAATCTCATGTGCGATAGCCGGAAGATGAAGCATACTGTTTGTGGAACATCCAAGTGCCATATCTACGGTAAGGGCATTTAAAATTGCCTCTTTTGTCATAATGTCTCTTGGACGGATGTTGCGGCGGTACATTTCCATAACCTGCATTCCTGCATGCTTTGCAAGACGGATACGCTCGGAATAAACAGCCGGAATGGTTCCGTTTCCTTTCAGTCCCATACCAAGAACCTCTGTCAGGCAGTTCATGCTGTTTGCAGTGTACATACCGGAACAGGAACCGCAGGTTGGACATGTTTTGTTCTCACACTCGGTAAGGCCTTCCTCTGTAAGCTTGCCTGCAGCGTAAGCTCCAACAGCCTCAAACATGCTGGAAAGACTTGTCTTGTGTCCGTTTAAGTGACCAGCCAGCATTGGGCCGCCGCTTACGAATACAGTAGGAACGTTGATTCTGGCTGCTGCCATCAGAAGTCCAGGTACGTTTTTGTCACAGTTCGGGATCATAACAAGGGCATCAAACTGATGTGCCATTGCCATTGCTTCTGTGGAATCTGCGATCAGGTCTCTGGTTACCAGGGAATATTTCATTCCCACATGACCCATTGCAATACCATCACAGACAGCGATTGCAGGGAACATGATCGGAGTTCCGCCAGCCATTGCAACGCCAAGCTTAACTGCCTGGGCAATTTTATCCAGGTTCATATGGCCTGGTACGATTTCATTATAAGAGCACACAATACCAACTAACGGGCGCTCCATCTCTTCTTTTGTCATTCCAAGGGCATTAAACAGGGAACGGTGAGGTGCCTGCTGTGTGCCTGTTTTTACTGCATCACTTCTCATAGCTTGTATCTCCTTTGTTCTTCACAGCCGGAAAAATCTGATTTTCCCGGCTGTAAATCCTTTCTATTCTGATTAGATCTCTTTTGCGATCAGGTCGCCCATCTCTTTGGTTCCAACTAAGGTGCAGCCCTCAGACATAATGTCGCCTGTGCGGTAGCCTGCTGTCAGAACCTTCTGTACTGCTGCCTCAACTGCGTTTGCTTCCTCATCAAGGTCCAAGGAGAAACGAAGCATCATAGCTGCGGAAAGAATGGTTGCGATCGGGTTCGCCTTATTCTGTCCGGCAATATCCGGTGCAGAACCGTGGCTTGGCTCATAAAGGCCAAATTTTGTCTCATTCAGGCTGGCAGAAGAAAGCATTCCAATGGAACCGGTTACCATGCTGGCCTCGTCAGAAAGAATATCGCCGAACATGTTCTCTGTAAGAATGACATCGAACTGCTTCGGGTCTCTTACCAGCTGCATGGCACAGTTGTCAACCAGCATATGCTCAAGAGTCACCTCCGGGTAATCCTTGGCAACTTCTTCTACTACTTTTCTCCAGAGTCTGGAAGAATCCAGAACGTTTGCCTTGTCAACGCTTGTTACTTTCTTGCGGCGCTTCATGGCAATGTCAAATGCCTTGATGGCAATTCTGCGGATCTCGTTTTCATTATAGGAAAGCGTATCGATTGCCTTGGCAACTCCGTTTTCCTCGATGGTCTTTCTCTCTCCAAAGTAAAGACCGCCAGTGAGCTCACGTACAATGATCATGTCAAAGCCGTCGCCAATGATCTCATCGCGAAGAGGGCATGCTGCGCGAAGCTCATTGTATAAATATGCAGGACGCAGGTTTGCAAAAAGATTCAGTGCCTTACGGATGGCAAGAAGTCCTGCTTCCGGACGCTTGGATGGCTCTAATTTGTACCATGGGGATATTTTGGCATCGCCGCCAATGGAGCCCATAAGAACTGCATCAGAAGCCTTGGCGGTTGCAATGGCTTCCTCTGTAAGGGGAACACCGTGAACATCGATGGATGCTCCTCCTAAAAGTACCTCAGAATAAGAAAAGCTGTGTCCGTATTTCTCACATACCTTGTCCAGAGCCTTCTTTGCCTCTGCAACGATCTCCGGTCCGATACCGTCTCCGGGAATCAGTGAAATGTTGTAATTCATAATAATTTCTTCTCCTTTGTTCCTGTATGCCAGTGGGAATTTCCACGTCTCTTCTGACATCAATGGATAATTGTTATTATAATAACGCACTTTCTTTCAGATTTCAACCTATTAAAGTAAAAAAGTTGTCGTTTTCCCTCCCATATAAATGGATTTATGCATAAAAAAAGCCCCACCCCGCTATAGGGTGAAGCTCTTTCGTCTTACGTAATTGTCAGTCCGCAGATTATGCAGAAGCCTGCTCTGCTTTCTCAACTTCAGCAATTGCCTGCTTTCTCATAGGGATACGGCAGTTCTTGTTGTTGCCGAACTCTACGATCACATCTTCTTCTGTCATGTCGATGATCACGCCATAGAAGCCGCTTGTGGTCACAACGCTATCACCAACAGCCATATCGCTGAGCATTGCCTGTACTCTCTTCTGCTCTTTCTTCTGAGGTCTGATCATCAGAAAATACATAATACCGAAAAGTACAACCAGCCATACGATGGTAAATCCCATACTCATTCCGCTTGATGCGTCCATTTGCAAATCCTCCTGTATCTTACTCTTCCCAGGGAATGTGATTCCAGTCCGGAATTCCCCTGAATCTTCCGCCGCCATAATCGCCAGCGCATTATAGTATAATATACACAATAAACGGGAATTCTTCAAGTAGTTTTAGAATTTTTTTATACTCTGCCGTTGATTTTGCCCTCTGCAAAACCAGCCAGGCGCATTTCCTTATATTCTGCGAAATTCCCTGCATCCAGAGCATCCCGGATTTCTTCCATCATATGATTGTAAAAATACAGGTTGTGAAGCACGCAAAGGCGCATTCCCAGCATCTCCTTGGCTTTCATCAGATGACGGATGTAGGCTCTGCTGTAATGCTGGCAGGCAGGACACTGGCAGCCTTCCTCAATGGAGCGCGGGTCCATTTCATACTTGGCATTAAACAGGTTCATCTTGCCGTGGTTGGTGTACACATGTCCATGACGTCCGTTACGGCTCGGGTACACGCAGTCAAAGAAATCGATTCCTCTTGCAACCCCTTCCAGAATGTTCGCCGGAGTTCCAACGCCCATCAGATAAGTAGGCTTACCCTGTGGCAAATGCGGCACAACTTCATCCAGAATGTGGTACATCTGCTCATGGGTCTCGCCCACTGCCAGACCGCCCACTGCGTAGCCGTCCAGATCCATCTTGGAAATGGCGTCTGCATGTGCAATACGGATGTCCTCATAGATGGCACCCTGATTGATTCCGAAAAGCAGCTGCTCCTTGTTCACCGTATCCGGCAGACTGTTCAGTCTGGCCATCTCCTTCTTGCAGCGCTCCAGCCATCTGGTGGTGCGGTCTACTGATTTCTGCACATACTCCCTGCTTGCCACACTGCTGGGACATTCGTCAAAAGCCATGGCAATGGTAGATCCAAGGTTGGACTGGATCTGCATGCTCTCCTCCGGTCCCATGAAAATCTTGTGTCCGTCAATGTGGGACTGGAAGTAAACGCCCTCTTCCTTGATCTTACGCAGTCCTGCCAGGGAAAATACCTGGAATCCGCCGGAATCTGTAAGGATCGGTCTGTCCCATACCATAAATTTGTGAAGTCCGCCAAACTCCTTAATCAGCTTATCTCCTGTTCTTACATGAAGATGATAGGTATTGGAAAGCTCCACTTGGGTACCGATATCCTTCAGATCCATAGTAGATACTGCTCCCTTAATGGCACCTACTGTTCCCACGTTCATAAATACAGGAGTCTGGATCGTTCCGTGTACTGTCTCAAACTGGGCACGCTTGGCACGGCCTTCTGTTTTCATAAGTGTATATTTTGCCATATATGTTTCCTTTCTTTTTATACTATCTATGCCTTTCCCCTTTTGTTTTACACATTTTTATAAGTGTAAAAATCCGGTGGGAAACTTTATCTATTATAGCCCGAAATAACCGAAAATTCAACATCTGGTGAAAGAATCCTTGTTAAACTTTTACATTGCCATTTAAGTTTTCATATCGTATAATATTACGGAATATCTTCACTGAAAAGATTAACATATAAATAAGAAAGTTTGCGGACTGTTTTTCATCCCGCACACATGCCAAAGGCGGCCTTACCTACTCAGTTTGGCCGCAATGAGCACAAACGAGGAGGCATATTTTTTTATATGAGCAATAAATACACTTTAGGAATTGACATTGGTTCCACCACTGTCAAAATTGCAATACTTGACGAAAATGACACCCTGCTTTTCGCAGACTACCAGCGTCATTTTGCCAACATCCAGGAGACTCTCGCAGATCTTCTTGAGAAAGCATACGAGAAGCTTGGAGAGCTTACCCTCCATCCTGTGATCACAGGTTCCGGCGGACTTACCCTTGCCAATCACCTTGGGGTTCCTTTTGTCCAGGAGGTTATCGCAGTTTCCACTTCCCTTCAGAAGATTGCGCCCCAGACTGACGTAGCCATCGAACTGGGCGGCGAGGATGCCAAGATCATCTACTTCGAAGGCGGCAATATTGAACAGCGTATGAACGGAATCTGCGCAGGCGGTACCGGTTCCTTCATCGACCAGATGGCATCCCTGCTTCAGACAGACGCCACCGGACTGAACGAATACGCGAAGAATTACAAGGCACTTTACCCAATCGCAGCCCGCTGCGGCGTATTTGCCAAGACAGATATCCAGCCCCTGATCAACGACGGTGCTACCAAGGAAGACCTTTCCGCTTCCATTTTCCAGGCAGTGGTGAACCAGACCATCTCCGGTCTTGCCTGCGGTAAACCCATCCGCGGACATGTTGCATTCCTTGGCGGTCCTCTTCACTTCCTGGATCAGCTGAAGGCAGCTTTTATCCGTACCCTGAAGCTGGATGACGAACACGCCATCACACCGGAGAATTCCCACCTTTTCGCAGCCATGGGTTCTGCCATGAACGCTAAAGATGAGGTGACCGTTTCCCTTACCGATATGAAGGACCGCCTGAAGAATTCCATTAAGATGGACTTCGAGGTAGAACGTATGGAGCCTCTTTTTGCCACAGAGGAGGATTACAAGGCCTTCAACGAGCGTCAGAGTGCTTACCAGGTAAAGAAGGGCGACCTTTCCCAGTACCACGGCAACTGCTATCTGGGTATTGACGCAGGTTCCACCACCACCAAGACTGCTCTTGTAGGCGAGGACGGAACCCTGCTTTATTCCTTCTACAACAACAACAACGGAAGCCCGCTTAAAACAGCTATCCGTTCTATTCAGGAGATTTACAGCCTGCTTCCTGAAGATGCACACATTGCATTTTCCTGTTCCACAGGCTACGGCGAGGCGCTGATGAAGGCTGCCCTGCTGCTGGATGAGGGCGAGGTTGAGACCGTTTCCCATTACTATGCAGCTGCTTTCTTTGATCCGGAGGTTGACTGTATCGTAGATATCGGCGGACAGGATATGAAGTGCATCAAGATCCGCAACCAGACCGTTGACAGCGTACAGTTGAACGAGGCATGTTCCTCTGGCTGCGGTTCCTTTATTGAAACCTTTGCCAAATCCCTGAACTACTCCGTGCAGGATTTCGCCAAAGCCGCTCTTTTTGCAGAGCATCCTATTGACCTTGGTACCAGATGTACCGTATTTATGAACTCCAAGGTAAAACAGGCCCAGAAGGAAGGCGCTTCTGTCGCAGATATCTCTGCCGGACTTGCCTACTCTGTTATCAAGAATGCTCTTTACAAGGTTATCAAGGTTTCCGATGCCAAGGAGCTTGGCAAACACATTGTTGTACAGGGCGGTACCTTCTATAACGACGGTGTTCTTCGAAGCTTTGAGCGTATTGCAGGCTGCCAGGCTATCCGCCCGGATATTGCCGGAATCATGGGTGCTTTCGGCGCTGCCTTGATTGCCAAGGAGCGTTATCACGCAGAAGGCCGCGAGACCACCATGCTTTCCATTGACAAGATCAATGAGCTGAAATACACCACCTCCATGGCCAACTGTCACGGATGTACCAACAACTGCCGTCTTACCATCAACAAATTCACAGGCGGACGCCAGTTTGTAAGCGGAAACCGCTGCGAGCGCGGTATCGGCAAGGAGAAAAATAAGGATCATATCCCGAACCTTTACGAATATAAGTACAAGCGTCTGTTCTCCTACGCACCGCTTTCCCCGGAGAAAGCAGTGCGAGGCAAGGTAGGTATCCCGCGTGTACTGAATATGTTTGAGAATTATCCTTTCTGGTATACCTTCTTTACAGAGCTGAAATATCAGGTAGTTCTTTCCCCTACCTCCACCAGAAAGATTTATGAACTTGGAATCGAGTCCATTCCAAGTGAGTCCGAGTGCTATCCTGCCAAGCTTGCCCACGGACATGTGACCTGGCTTCTGAAAAACGGCGTGAAATTTATTTTCTACCCCTGCATTCCTTACGAGCGCAACGAATTCCCGGACGCAGTCAACCATTACAACTGTCCGATCGTTACCTCCTATGCAGAGAACATTAAGAACAACGTGGACGAGCTTCATGATCCGTCCATTACCTTTATGAACCCATTCCTGGCACTGACCTCCGAGGAAATCGTGACCAAGCGCCTCACTGAGATTTTCCCGGATATCCCGGCTGCTGAGGTGAAAGCAGCAGCTCACAAAGCCTGGGAAGAAATGGATGCCGTACATAAGGACATTGAGAAAAAGGGCGAGGAGACTCTTCAGTATCTGAAGGAAACAGGACGAAGAGGAATTGTCCTTGCAGGACGTCCTTACCACATTGACCCGGAGATCCACCACGGTATCCCGGATCTGATCAACAGCTACGGAGTGGCTGTTCTCACTGAGGATTCTGTTTCCCACCTTGTTCCTGTGGAGAGACCCATCCGTGTCAATGACCAGTGGATGTACCACTCCAGACTGTACGCAGCTGCAAACTTTGTAAAAACCAGGGACGATCTTGATCTGATCCAGCTGAATTCCTTTGGCTGCGGACTGGATGCGGTAACTACAGATGAGGTTTATGAGATTCTTGACGGCAGTGGCAAGATTTACACCTGTCTGAAAATTGACGAGGTCAACAACCTTGGCGCCGCAAGAATCCGTGTCAGATCCCTTCTTGCAGCCCTTCGTGCCAAGGATGCGCAGAAGAAGGAGCGCACCATCCGCCCGGCTTCCATCGAGAAGGTTTCCTTTACCAAAGAGATGAGAAAGGATTACACCATCCTGTGTCCACAGATGTCTCCGGTACATTTTTCCCTGCTTGAGGCTGCCTTTAATGCAAATGGCTATCATCTGGAGATTCTTCCAAATGACAACAAGCACGCCGTTGATGTAGGTCTGAAATATGTAAACAACGATGCCTGCTATCCCTCCCTGATCGTAGTAGGACAGATTATGGATGCTCTTTTATCCGGCAAATATGACCTGAACAAGACAGCTGTTATCATGTCCCAGACAGGCGGCGGCTGCCGTGCCTCCAACTACATTGCCTTTATCCGCCGCGCCCTTAAGAAGGCCGGCATGGAGCAGATTCCGGTTATTTCCCTTAACTTAAGCGGTCTGGAGAGCAACCCTGGCTTTAAGCTCACTCTTCCACTTGTGAAAGCTGTTGTTTACGCTGCAGTATTCGGCGACATTCTGATGAAGTGTATTTACCGCATGCGTCCCTATGAGCTTGAGAAGGGCATTGTAAACCGAAAGCACAAGATCTGGGAAAAGCGTGTGATCGCTTTTGTTTCCGGAGGCTCCTTAAGCCACAGCCAGTTTAAGAAAATGTGCCGTGAGATGGTTCATGATTTTGATACCATTCCCATCAGTGACGAGAAGAAACCTCGTGTAGGAATTGTAGGAGAGATCCTGGTGAAATTCCTTCCGGCTGCAAACAATCACCTTGCAGAGCTTCTGGAGGCTGAAGGCGCTGAGCCGGTTGTGCCGGATCTGATCGACTTTATGTCTTACTGCTTCTATAACCAGAACTTTAAGGCAGATAACCTTGGTTTCAAGAAGTCCAAGGCCTTCTTTGGAAATATGGGCATCAAAGCTATTGACTGGGTAAGAAAGGCTGCAAACGAAGCACTTGCAGAAAGCCGTCATTTCCACCCCACAGCCGATATCCGTGACCTTGCAAAAATGGCCCGCCCCATTGTTTCTGAGGGCAACCAGACCGGCGAGGGATGGTTCCTTACAGGTGAAATGATGGAACTGATTCACGACAACGTTCCCAATATTGTCTGCATCCAGCCATTTGCCTGCCTGCCAAACCACATTGTAGGAAAGGGCGTTATCAAGGAAATCCGACGACAGTATCCGAAGGCAAATATTGCAGCCATCGACTACGACCCAGGTGCAAGTGAGGTTAACCAGCTGAACCGTATTAAGCTGATGCTTTCTACTGCGCAGAAGAATTTGAAGGCGGAGGAAGAGGCGAAGAACGCGTAAAATTTCACCTCCATTAAGGGCGCACCTGAAATGACCTGCTTAGGAGTAGCGGCTGTGAAAACGCTGTGTGCTTGAAATTGGAAATAGCGTGTAGTATGATAGCTATTAATATGTTTGAATAATTAATTATATATAAAAATCCCCGTTACCATAAGATTTGCAAAAATTGCATGCTCATGATAACGGGGATTTTTTATTCTATTTCGTTTACACACTAGAGCGTGTTTGAAAAAGGCTTTCTGCAAGATGTGCGTCACAATTTGTGGGAGATTTTGTCCGGATGAGGGCGCCGTAGCGGGCTACGGCAACCGAATTCGGGCAAAATCTCCCGCAAAGTGGGGCGTGCAGATTGCGGGAATGATTTTTCAAACACGCTCTAGCCAATACACAGCATTTCGACAGTTGGTCGTTAGTTCACTGGGGTGTTGCACCGACCTGCGTGGAATATCAATTGCCGAAATGCGTCCGCCTGGCTTTTTCTCATTTCAAAATGGTAATTTAGACGCGATTTTCTTCAGGTAGGCGCCGCCGGGCATCATGGCGAATTGTTCGTCGGAGGGCTTGCTTACGGCAAGGTATACGATGAAGTAAGCGATCATTCCAAGGACAACTGCGATTCCAAGACTGATGAAATTGGAACGGATCAGTTTGTAGATTCCGTAGTAGGAGAATCCGGCAACAGCTGCCATAGGCACAGATGCAAGCAGCGGATTTAAATACGCGCTTCTCCACGGATTCTTATACTCCATGTATTTCTTCATGGCACGCTCATTAAGCAGACACATGACAACTGCATAAATAATCATAGCAATGACAATGGAATAAACTCCAAGGTCCGTCACCAGAAGCAGAATTGCCATGGCAATCACATCCACCACCAGGGCAATGGCCGCATTGATCATCGGAATATTGGGCTTGCCGATTCCCTGGAGCACGCCGTTGGAAATATTGGAATTTCCGTTGAGGATGATGGTGATGACACCAAGCATCATCAGCTGCGCTGCTGCCCCTTCCGTTCTTGGGAACAGAAGCCTGGTAATCGGTCCGGCAAGGACTGCAAGACCAACTGCACATGGAATGGAAATAAACATGCTGATCCAGGTAGCCCGGTCGATCTTATCTCTTGCGCTGTCCATATCATGCTTGGCATACTGTGCGGAAACCTCCGGAATCATGGAAGTAGGCGCTGTACTTGCAAGGGTCAGCGGAATATTGATCAGAGTCATATAATAGCCATACTCCGCATACAGGCTTGTGATAGTATCGTGGTCGATCCCCTTAAATCCCTGAATGCCGGAATACATATAACTATTGATAAATCCATTTACATTATAAATAAAAGAACTGAGGATAATAGGCATAACAATGAGGACAATGTTTTTCATGACCTCGCCAGTGGCCTCATCCCGTGAATTGGTGTCACGAGCCAGTCTCTTATTAATCGTCTTCTTATTGACGCCATACACAAAGAGCATGAACAAAAGCGCAGAAGCAACTCCCGCACCGGTTCCCATAGTCGCACCAGCGGCTCCCCATGCATTTCGCACAGACTCCTCTGCCCCGCTGAACCGATTCAGCATCACACTGGACATCAGAATGGCAAAAACAGCTACAAAGCACTGCTCCACAATCTGAGACAAGGAAGTCGGCAGCATATTACGATACGCCTGAAAATACCCGCGGAAGGTACCCAGAATTCCAGACAGGAAAATGGTCGGCGCCAGCATTTTCAAAGCCAATCTTGCACCGGACATAGACTCTGGCACCAGAATGGAGGAACCAAAGAAACAGAACAGCGCCACAACGCCGCCCATTGCCGCAACATAAAGAAGAGCACAGTGGAAAACCTTCTGTGCATCCCGGTAGCGCTTAAAAGCCAGCTTCTCCGCCATGATCTTGGAAACCGCCTGCGGAATACTGAAGGAGGCAATCATCAGCAGAATAAAATAAACATTCTGGGCATAGTTAAAAAGACCCATACTGCTGTTTCCAAGGGTATTGGAAAGCGGACTTTTATAAAGCATTCCGATGATCTTGGAAATCAGCGCCGCGATCATCAGGAATGATGCATTTTTTACAAGTGTATTGTCATTCTTTTTCCCCATATCTTAACTTTCCTTTGCAATATTTTCAATCTGCCAGTCAATGGGGGCAAGCCCGTTTTTCTCCAGAAATTCATTGGTCTGGCTGAAATGCCTGCATCCGAAAAATCCTCTTGACGCAGACAGCGGGCTTGGATGTGCAGCGGTAAGCACCAGCTGCTTCGGATTGTATAACATGGCTTTCTTCGTCTGGGCAGGTCTTCCCCAGAGAAGATACACAATAGGACGGTCCTGGTCGTTCAAGGTACGGATCACCGCATCTGTAAACTGTTCCCAGCCGATTCCCCTGTGGGAATTGGCCTGATGGGCACGCACAGTCAGAACTGTGTTCAGAAGAAGAACTCCCTGCTTCGCCCATTTCTCCAGGCAGCCATTGTCCGGGATATAGCATCCCAGATCACTGTGAAGTTCCTTATAAATATTCACCAGAGAGGGCGGAATCTCCACATCCTCACGCACGGAAAAGCACAGGCCATTGGCCTGTCCGTCATTGTGATAAGGATCCTGTCCCAGAATTACAACCTTCACATCATTTAACGGTGTGAATTCAAACGCATTGAACATATCCTGGGGCGGCGGAAAAATCTTCTTCGTGCGATATTCCTCCATCACTGTTTTATATAATTTGGCATAGTAAGGCTGATGAAATTCATCCTTTAAAGCCACCTGCCAGTCTCCTGAAATCTGACCCATTTACCTGTCACCTCATCTTATTGTATTGTTATCTTCTCACCGGAACGCCTTTTCCCGCAAGATAATCCTTTACCTGGGATATCTCCAGTTCCTTGTAGTGGAACAAAGAAGCCGCCAGCACTGCATCCGCGCCGCCTTCTGTCAGTCCCTCATAGAAATGCTCCAGAGTTCCCGCGCCGCCAGAAGCGATCACCGGAATGGACACCGCGTCAGCCACCGCTCTGGTAAGAGGGATGTCATATCCTGCCTTGGTACCATCGCAGTCCATACTGGTAAGAAGGATTTCCCCGGCTCCAAGAGCCTCCACCTTCTTCGCCCACTCTATGGCATCAATGCCTGTATCCAGACGTCCGCCGTGCTTGTAAATATTCCAGCCGCCGTCCTCACGCCGTTTGGCATCAATAGCAACCACCACGCACTGGCTTCCGAACTTGTCCGCTGCCTCCCGGATCAGTTCCGGACGGTCAATAGCCGCAGAGTTCACGGAAATCTTGTCTGCGCCCTCCCGAAGAAGCCTCTTGAAGTCATCAACAGTACGAATGCCGCCGCCGACTGTAAAAGGAATAAACACATTAGCCGCCACCTTGCGCACCATATCCACCACAGTGTCACGCTGCTCGCAGGAGGCTGTAATGTCAAGAAATACCACCTCATCCGCTCCAGCCGCATCGTATGCCTTGGCGATCTCCACCGGGTCTCCGGCATCCTTCAGATCTACGAAATTCACGCCTTTCACCACTCGCCCGTTATTCACATCCAGGCAGGGAATAATTCTCTTCGTAAACATCCTTATGCCTCCTTCCCAAGCTTTGCGAAGTTCTCCAGAATCTTAAGACCATATTTGCTGCTCTTCTCCGGATGAAACTGGCAGGCAAAAATATTGTCTTTCTCAACAGAAGCATGAATGGTCACGCCGTATTCTGTGGTTGCTTTCACGATCTGGGGATCCTCGGCCTGCAGATAATAGGAATGGACAAAATATACGTATGTCTGCTCCGGGATGCCCTGAAACAGCCGTCCGTCATTTTGAAGATGAAGGGAATTCCATCCCATGTGGGGAATCTTAAGTCCCTCTGCTGGCGGAATCTTCACGATCCTGCCTTTCAAAAGTCCAAGTCCCTCCACGCCTGGAGTCTCCTCACTGGACTCAAACAAAAGCTGAAGTCCCAGACAGATTCCAAGAAACGGTGTCTTCTGGTCCGCGATCTGGCGGATGACAGGAACAAGACCGAATTTATTCAGATTATTCATGGCGTCTCCAAAGCTTCCCACTCCCGGAAGAATCACTTTATCCGCGTGCAAAAGCACCTGGGGATCTCTGGAAACCACTGTCTGCTCTCCCAGATAATGGAGAGCTTTTTCCACACTCTTTATGTTGCCGGCGTCATAATCGATTATACCTATCATTCGGGCTCCTCCTGTTGTCGTTTTTTCTAATCCATTCTTACAGTATAGCGCAAAAACAGGCGGTTGCAAAGAGCGAATTCCCTGCTGCCGCCTGTTTTGTTAGTTTGTCCTGTCCTGTCGAAATCCTGTTGCTTTTTTTATTAAAAATCACAAATACAAACTGTGCTTATCTGGCTATTTCCGATCCAGAGTAAACCAGAATTCCACACCGTTGTCAAAATTCTGTACGCCGTATTCTTGATTCATGCCTTCCATGATTGCTTTTACAATGGAAAGTCCAATGCCGCTGCCGCCGTATTCTCTGGTGCGGGCCTTGTCTACCTTGTAGAACTTGTTCCACAGGTTGGGAAGATCTGCCTCCGGGATCGGTGTTCCGGTATTAAATACGGTTACCTTCACCTGGGTTTCCAGCTTCAGGATCTTGATTTCCACAATCTTCTCTCCGTCCAGATGGTTCAGGGCGTTGCTTACATAGTTGGTCACAACCTCCTCGGTTTTGAACTCGTCTGCCCACACATAGATGGGCTCTTTTTCATTGAAAATTACACGGGCTTCTTTCTGGCGGATCATAATGTCCATGGTAGACAATACGCCGTTTACCAGCGCTGTAAGGTCAAAACGCTCCATCACAGCCGCATCCTTGCCGGACTCCAGCTGATTCAAGGTCAGAAGATTCTTCACAAGCTTGTTCATCTTGGAGGCCTCATCAATGATCACATCGCAGTAGAAATCCATGCTTTCCGGGTCATCATTGATATTCTCCTTCAGGCCCTCTGCATAGCCCTGTACCAATGCAATGGGAGTCTTCAATTCATGGGATACGTTATCCAGGAATTCCTTTCGCATCTCATCAATTTTCACCTTATCCGCAATATCCTTCTGCAGTTCATTATTGGCCGACTTCAGTTCGGAAATGGTGTTCTCCAGCTGACTGGACATTTTGTTAAAATTATCCCCCAGCACATCGATCTCATTTCCCGCCTTGCTCTTATATCTTGCCTCGAAATCAAGATCTGTCATCTTACGGGAAAGCTCGGTCAGCTCAGAAATCGGCTTGGTCAGCCGTCTGGTCACCGCCATCACACACATTCCGCTTATAACAATAATGACAATTCCTACAAAGAAATAAAATTTATTGGAAATGTTCGCACTCTCCTGAATGCTTTCCAGGGGACTTCTAATCAGGAAATAATTGCCATTGTCAAACTTTCCCCAGCATTCCACATAGTCCATTCCCACAAAACGATCGTGCACCTGCTGAACCACGCAGTCATCTGTTTCTTTCAGGGTTTTGCCCTTGCCGTTGTCCATATCCAAGTCACTGGCATAGCCGAAAAACAGCTTGCTTCGCAGCTGATCCTCATTTTCCGGCCAGCACAGATACCTGGTGTTGTCCTCGTTGATCAGTACCCAGGTCAGATTGTTTCGGGAGCTGGACTGGACAATTTCCGAGGGCAGTGACTCTTGCTCACTTTCCCCATCATCTTCTGTCAGGGAATCGGTATCAATCTGGCTTAATACATCCTTGGCATCCAGCAAAGTTTCCGTCTTCTGGGCCACATAATATTTCTCCAGAAATACGCCATTGATAATGGAAATCGTCAGAATGGAAAGGAGCATAAGCCCGATAAACGTAAACGTGATCTGGTGCTTTATGGATCGGATTTTCTTTGGTTTCTTCATCACTCTACCTCAAACTTGTAGCCCATTCCCCATACGGTTTTGATGTATTCGCCTTTTTCGCCCATTTTGCTTCTCAGCTTCTTGACATGGGTGTCAATGGTTCTTGCGTCTCCGAAGTAATCGTAATTCCATACCGAATTCAGGATTTTTTCCCTGGAAAGGGCAATTCCCTGGTTCTCCAGGAAATAGGTGAGAAGCTCAAATTCCTTGAAGCTAAGGTCCATAGGCTTCTCATCCACGGTTGCAAGGTGTGCTGCCTTGTCGATTACAATACCGCCGGCAGAAAGCACATCCTCAGCGCCTGTCTGTCCGGTACGGCGAAGGATTGCCTCCACTCTGGCTACCAGGATCTTGGGGCTAAACGGCTTGGATATGTATTCATCCACGCCCAGGTCAAAGCCAAGAAGCTCATCTCTCTCATCACTTCTTGCAGTCAGCATGATAATCGGCACTTTGGAATTCTTGCGGACCTCACGGCATACTTCCCAGCCATCCATCTTCGGCATCATCACGTCCAGAATGATCAGTGCAATATCTTTTTCTTTATAAAATACATCCATGGCTTCCTCGCCGTCTCCGGCTTCCAGAACCTGGAAATTTTTCTTAGTCAGAAAGTCTTTTACAAGCTTTCTCATACGGCTTTCATCGTCTACTACAAGGATTTTTAATGTGTCCATAAATCTCTTCCTCCTCTTTTTTCTTGGATGTTAGGGTCAAAAAGTATTTTGCCCCTACCAAGTTCAAAAGCCTTATCATGCAAGCATGAACGGCTTTTTGACCTTTTGACCCTGATATCTTCATACTAGCAGATGTTTATGATGATTTTGTGAACGAAGAGCGAGAATTTAGTGATTCAACCCTTTTTCATAAACATCATTGATGGTGGCCTGGGCGTGCTCTAATTCTTTCTTCTGCATAATGGCATCCCGGTCGCTTAAAATGGCAAGCATCTCATCTGCCACATCCTCCATTCTGGGGCTGGTGACCCGGTAAAGATAGCCTAACATGCGGGTGGCTGTATAATCTGTGTTCATATATTTATAAGCAATTTCCCGGCAAAAGGCATCCGGGTAGCCTTTTTCCTGCAACGCCCGGTAAAGTTCCCTGGTTCGGTCTGATGGCATAAATGTTTTCCTCCAAGTTGATTTGATTCCACGGACTGCTCCTGCGATCCTTTCAATTTCATTATAATAATCTTCCCGGAAACTTACAAGCCTGGATGACAAATTTGGGGTTTTGTGGTATTCTAAAGTTACTGTTCATAGGTAATATTCCGCGAGGTGTTTTGTGTGAACAAGGTTCACAGAAAACCCGAGAATTAAGTTTGCGCAGCAAACGCTACTTCTTGTACAATGCACAAGAAGGTTCGTCTTTCTGTGCATCGCGAAGCGTGTTACTGGGCACGGAGTGAACAGTAACATTCTAAAGCATATCTGAAAAAGACTTTCTGCAAGATGTGTGTCACACTTTACGGAAATGCTTTTTCAAACAGACTCCAAAACAAAAAATGTGTCAAATAAAGAAAGAAGGAATTTTCATGCGTCAGGAAAGCTTCAAAATGGAACGTCCAGGTCTGGTGAAACCCGGAGATAAGGTTCAGATCACCGAATATCAGTCTTACATGAACTACAGCTACATCATTGAGCCCGCAGTTGCCATGTCCGGCTGCTACCCCAACTCCCAGCGAATCAAAGCCAAGGAAGGCACTATCGTCAGCGTGGAAAAGGCGCCGCTTAGCGGGTATGTGGTGATTGCGGAGTTTGAGGAATAAATTAAATAGATGCGCGGTTCCTTTGCATCACCGCTGTCGAAACTTAATTTATGATGTACCAGACGAGCCAAATAAGATTTATATAATAAAAACACCCCAGAAGCAGATTATCCAGTATCTCCTTGACGAAATCCTGACAATCTGCTTCCGGGGTATTTTATTTCTACCTATATTATGTAAAAAATATTTCCAAAATCCGTTTTCCCTATCTCACGGCCTATTTTCCTGTCTGCCTTATTTTCTCTTAACCTCATATCCCTGGAGAAGCTTCACCACATCATGGATCAGATCTTTCTCCCCTACAGAAAGCTGTCTGTAAACTGCCAGCATCTGCAGCTCATCAAATGTAAGCACTTCCTTTTCCTCACATTCTTCATCAATCAGCAGCTCCGAAATCGGAATTTCCAACGCATTACACAATTTGTAAACCGTATACATGTAAGGTTTGGTCTTCCCGGTCATCATAGAGTGAAGGGCCGATGTTGATATATCTGCCTTCTGTGCCAGTGCATAATACGAAATCGCCCGCTCTTTGCAAAGCAGCTTAATATTCTCCACCAGCTGCTCACATTTCTCTTCCGGATTATACGGTTTTGACACAACACATTTTTCCATTTTCAGATCATTCTTCTGCATACCACTCAACATCCCCATTCGCTTTTTTCCTGCATTTCATTTTTATTACAGTGTAACTGTCAGCACTTCCACAGCTACGTCGCAATTTCTCAATCTCTTTCCCTCTATAACTAATACGACAGAAATCGACAAAAATCACAAAACTGTACTAAAAACAGTATAGCACATCTCCAGGCTTCTTCCTTTTTCGCTATTCCGTAAGTCCATACTTTCTTTCGAATGGATTTCCTCCACTTGCATAGACTCTCCCATAATGATTGTATTATATATGAAAGAAGAGCGAAAGGTCTTGTTTTAGACCTTTTCGCTCTTAACTCTTTTTCTGCAGCATATATGAAGGAAAAATCCTGTTGCTAACGGGAAATTATGCATTAGCTTCTCCGCCAGATCATAAAATACTTCCATAATCCATGAAACGTATATCCAAGCATGCAGACAATTCTGCTGCCAAGGGGAATCCCTACCTTTTTATAGGTTTCCCAATTCATTTTTGCAGATTTTCCCTTTTTCCCGGATTTGGAATCTCTGGCTTTACGGTAAACCAACAGCGGCTCATCTACCCCATAAGCCCAGGGAATTTTTTCAAGAACCTTAAGCCAGGTGGCAAAATCTTCGTGAATCCCACCTTCCTCTGGCATTGGAAATTCCGTCATCAGTTCTTTTCTGATCAAAACAGAGGAGCAGGAAATGATATTCTGCCGCAGCAATCTGCTTCGGTTTACCCGTTCCGGCACATGAAGGGTATACGCAATAGGCTTGCCATCCGCATCCATAAAACCAGATCCGGTAAAAATCAGCCTGGCATCCGGATGCTTCGTCAGCATAGCCATCTGCTTTTCTAGTTTATCCGCTTTCCACAAATCATCACTATCCAGAAATGCGATCCATTCCCCCTTCGCCATGCGAACGCCAAAATTCCGCGTAGCGGCCGTCCCGGAATTCACCTTATTTTGAAAAATCCGAATCCTTTTATCTTTTTCCGCCATTTTCTCCATGCAGCGGTACGTATTGTCTCCAGAGCAGTCATCAATCATCAGCAGCTCCCAGTCCTCAAATGTCTGGGAAAACACACTTTTCACTGCCTCTGGAAGGTATTTTTCACAATTGTAAGCCGGGGTTATGATAGATATTTTCGGCATGTAAATCCCTTTCTTACTTTTCACTACGTAGTTATACTTTTATCACAACTGTTTTGCCATTATAACATATTAAAGGAGAATGAGCAAATTCGTGTTCCTGTCAAACCCAAATGTTTCAACACCTCTCAAATCATAAAGCACGTGACGCAACGTTCGAGTTATAATAAAACAACTTCTCTCAGATCTATGGTGTAATTGAGAGGTCCAATATCAATTAACCATCTAACTAAGAGAAGTTGTATTTATATAATACCACATAATTTACAGTTTGTGTAAACTTTTTTCAAAAATTTTAGGATTTTTTCATTTACCAGCTTGTCTCCAAATTTGCAGACAGGAACCAAAGTCCCTGTCTGCATAATAACAACCATTATTTAATATTTTACATTCTGCCATTAATGACATCTGCAATGATATTCTGCAGTACTCCTTCTGTAAAGGTTCCAAGATGAATGCCTATTTTTCTCAGCACTTCTCTTTTATTCTTGGATTTGCTGTCCTGCACAATTTTTCTCAACGAAGAATACTCCGGTGAAGATGCCGGCAGCTCCTGCAATGCATTCTCCGCCTTTTTCACAACAGATTCAATCTGCATGTCTGTGAGAAACTGTGCATCACCATACACCTTTACTTTCTCCGCCTGAACATCAAAATCTGCTGTTTCACTCATCCTGACTCCAGTGATAACTTTCGCATGATCACTGATCGAAACATCATTCAACTTAATATTGATTGCCATGCTGCAATACCTCCAATTCTTAACTTATATTGTCTGTCAACAACGTTTACACGGAATCCTTATTTAATTCCCATATCCGTTAAGATTTTGGCATTGCCATGAATATCGCAGCCCTTGATATTTACAGTAATATTCTGATGGCCAATACTTCCAGCCTTCATTACTTCTTCCAGCACATTGAGGACCTTCTTAAGGAAATTTTCGTCAGTGAACAGAATTGGAATGCGGGTTCCAGAGTTCATAGACAGAGTCAAAAGCGTTTTGCTTTTTAAATCTTCTTTTTCAAAGTACCAGTAAAGGATCCATGCAATACCAGCCGCTACACATCCAGCAAAAGCAGCTGTATTGAAAGATCTGAGGAGCAATCCAAACAGAATCAGCACCACAGATAATTTCGGAAAAGCAGGCAGTTCAAACTTATCATTGGTAACGTAAGAAATGTTGGCAATCTTAATGACGCTTCCATTCCATTTCATAATGTCACCTGTAATCTTGAAATTGTCCAGTTTCAGTTCTTTTCCCTTTTTTTCGTTACTCATAACTATTTCCTCCTTAATTCCAATTGATAGTTATCGTAACAGCTGATCAGTCTGTTGTTGATGCTTATAGTTTATATCAGCTTGCTGCAAATTTCAATTCCACTTAATTCTTCAAAAATCCAGCGCCTTCAACAAAAGAAGACAATCATATTGTAAAAATCACCAATTTTTGAATCTACAGCACCAATTTTTCCTAAATTTCGCAGCAAACCCTTTAATTTTTTGTATTTACTCGTTTCATTTACCTTTCCGCTGAAATAGGAAGCCTTTTTCAGTGCACTTTCCGTATCTTCGCCTTTCAACTGCAGTAACAGGCAATAAAAATACCAGTAATCAGCTCTGTACTGATCATCCAAAAAAGAATATTTTTCCAACCACTCTGCTGCAATTCGCAAGCGCTCTTCCATTTGACCAATATAGCCTTTATCCGAAGGATCTTCTGCATACATTAAGAAATAACACCTTACCGTATAAAGCAAATAATCTACAGCAGCCCGATAAAAGCCATTCTGTCCTGCCTCTTCGAATCCTCTTTGAAATTTCTCCGCCATATTTTCCAAAGAATTTCTTTTCAGCGCAAACTCACATTTTAGCGCCCATCTTCTGCACCATGAACGCTCCCGGTCATTTAAAGTACATTTCTCCTGCATCTTCTGCCAAATATTCCATGCACTTTCCCGATCTCTTTTCAACGCAAAAAGAACCACTGCTTTCCCATTTAAATACCGATTACACTTGTAAAGATCCATCCCGGAATACTTTTCAAAATAGTCTTCTGCACACTGCAGTGCCTCCAAAGCTTTCTCTTTTTTGTTACAGCGAACACAGCGCCGCATATACATTCCATATGTTTCCATAACCTGCACATGATTCTGCAGTTTTCGTGCAACTTTGCGTCTTTCTACATTAATTTTATCCGCAATATCCCATTTCTTGTTTCTCATATAAAAGAAATCAGCCAGATTATTCCCTGTTAATGTAAGATATTGTTCATTCAGGTTATTTTTGGCGCAAAAATACAACACTTCCCTCAAAATGGCAAGCTCACCGTCACGATCAAGAAATGTTTTTTCTCCGCTGTAAACCATATTTGCACTTAAACTGTTAATCTGCTCCAGATAAAAGTCCACACTGAGTTTCATATACTTATTATACTCAGTTTCATTCCAGAATTTAAAACGAACCAGTTCTTTTATTATGGGAAACATACGCACTCCCCTAAAATTCCCATCTTCCTTATTTTCCCGGTTTCTTCCGCTCTCCATTATGAGCATATACTTATATCCCTGGAAAAGTACATTTTTCCAATCCTCAGCCTTTATAACATCTCTTAACAGAAATTTAAGCATATCAATACTTACCGGCCCGGAAAAGTAACTTGCGCATATAATCAAACTATGCGCATTTGAATCAATCTGGCTCCACATTGCCTCTGTTAAATCTTTCCATAGCCCTTCATATACGGTTTTCAATTCTGGATCCGAATATAAGCGTGAATTGAAAAATCGTTCCAAATTTCCCTCATACCTGATAAAGTCGCCCTCAAAAATAGCATTTCCCAAGCGCTCTACCGCAAGAGGGATTCCACCTGTTTTTTCCCGAATTCCTGGAATAAATACTTTTGTTATCTCGTCCTGACTAATCCGATCATCATTCACCAGTCCCGGCACATATCTTTTCAAAAGTTCTTCTGTACATTTTACCTGATTAACCAAATCATTAAATACAATGTACTCCATGTCCTTTAAATATAAATTTTCACACGGTGTATGTGCAAGGAAAATCACTTTACCATTCCCCATAAATTTCATTTGGCTAAATGGGAATGTCTGAAGCCCAATATGTATTACTACACATTTCTCCCTTAGAAGCGCAGCCTTTAGAATCCGGTTCTTTTTTATCTCTTCCAGCGTTCTTCCATAAAAATCATAGATTTGCACATTTTTTCCGTCATTCTTTTCCGCAAAATACTTCATTACGCTGGCCGTAATTCCACTTTTATAGGTGCCTGCAAGATATAAAAAACGCTTTGGACTTTCCTCTAAAAAAGAATCCAATTTGTCAGTCAGCACCTGCGGACATACAATGTCTTTATTCTCTTCCGTTTTTCTATGATATTCTAATTCATTCGGCTCTTCAAATAACCGATCGAATTGAACGTCATATCCGCAATAGTCTTTGAAGCTCTGTATACAGCTATCAACAAATTCTTTTATTCGGTCTGCTGGAAGCTTATACTCCAACCCAACAGCTGTACATCCTATTAATAACCACTCTGGTTTATTTCTACCTATTTCATCATCATACTTTCTAATTACTTCTGAAGAAAGTCCATTCATTCTAGACATCTCATGCCGTATTGCAGTTAAGTTGATCCTTTTTAATTTGTGTATTTCCTCACAATAATTGCTAATTAAGTCCTGCGGTCTTTTGGTATTCTTTTTCATTTCCCAGCGCCTGCCCTTTTATGCTATGATCCTGACATCATATGCGTTTTTCTTATTATACCAATAATCCTGACCACATTCCATCCGTTATGTCGAAAATATGCTTTTCTTTTTTCGACATATTGCGCGCGGCTATGTTTTTTTATTGGGTGAAATATTGAATTTTCAAGGTTCAGCACAACTTATAAATATGGGAAATCTTAATTAGAAAACATTCATATAAGCTTTTTCCAGTTCTTCCTTAGCAATTGATATCTTTTTAATCTCCGGGAGTTCGTTATTCCTAAAATATACTACCATATTAGAGTGCAAAGATCCGTTATAATCTTTCTCTTTTTGTTTCTCTGACAACTCATCTATAAAACCTCTCAGCCAGCTCTCCATCACAGTTTTAGGCAACTGAAAACAATACTGTTCGTTTCCTGAACTAAGTTTCCATAACTCTCTACCAGCTTCATATGTAATTGAACATTTACTCTCCGGAAAATGGATATTACCTGTCCCACAATGGTATAAAAATAACATTTGTCCATAATCAGTTATTGCCAATGCCATATTTTTCCCAATTTCATCAAACTTTTGAATCAGACAACTCTCTTCTTCAACTATATTCTCCACTCTATTATAAAATCTTATAACTTCCTGAAATTCTTTCCAAAAAGGATATCTGGTAAATTCAATCAATGCTATACGATGAGCTGCTGCAAACTCTTGTGCTTGTGTTGTATAACCGCTAACAGACGCAACTGCAATCTGGTACCAGTATCGATACTTATCAATTCCAACTCCCCGTCGCTGTTTCTGACGCGCAAACAACTTATTTTGGTCAACTACATTAAAATGATTTATATCCTCTCTTAAGCCTAATGCATTTCTGATTACGTCAAGTCCCACACGATTCTTACGATCTTTGCATTCTACCAGAAGCCTGGAGCGGATATAAAATGGAATCTGTACAGGAGGCTCCAATAGTACATCAGCATTATGAGCTTCTCCTAATCCCTGAATCATCTTTCCCGCTACTCCATTATAAATATAGATTCCATCAGAATATACATTTGAAAAACCAATATGAATCAGAATCCTTTCAACTAACAATTCAAAAGCTTTTCCTTTCTTCATGTTTTATCTTCCCTTCTTGACCAACCTATAATAGTTTATTTATAAACACAATTCCACTTACTCTGGTATCACATCTCTGCTGCCTTCTACATATTCAAAGTAGTCATCCTTCCACAGTACGCAACAGTTGTATCCTGTACTCCTATATCTAATTCCATCAATTCCTATTTCTTTACAGCATGAAGCAACATAATTAGGAAGCAGATATTCATGCACCGTTCTACCCGCTTCATTTTCTACAGTAAACCGCAAGTGCTCAATGAAACGATTCGTTTTCTTTACGTCTCCCGACAAATCCAGTAATTTCACAGGTTTTACAGCTTTAAGTCCGATTACTTGCACACGAGGCTTTGTTCCGCCACTGTGTTTATAGATTTCTTTCAATGCACCTTCCTTACTTTCGGCAATATAATAACAGCTTCTACCTACCTCGTTATACCGTCCATGCGCAGAAACATTCGTAGGGGCCTTCATCATCTCAGAATCATGATATGGACGCCGATGTTCACCTAATGTCCTTGCATGATAATATGTAATGTCCTCAAAGCTGACAAAATAATTCCAATTCTTAAGCATCTCATATATTCTAATACCTACCGGATGATGTAAAGCAAAAGCAAAATTTTGTTCCAATTTACTTTCAAAGGAAAGCAATTCATCAAGTGAAAATTCTTCAAACAATTCAAGCGAACTCGCTACCACTGTAATCTGATTCGCTGAAAGCTTATTGTCCGGTGAGTCTTTATAATAGAAGACTTTTTCTTTAGGATCAAACTGGATCTTCTCAGACTGCATCAGTTTCCTAGCAGTCGTTTTAGTCAAAGACTTTAATATTCTTTTACCGCCTCGCGGCAAATCCAAATCGTTATAATTTGGCAGTATCCTTACCACAGCAAAATTCTGTGCTGCAATACTGCGCTCTAACACATCGTTTAAAGCAAACGCATTGTTCCACTGTGTTGTTAACTCATCTATATAATCAGAAATGGCGGTTATTCCACTGCCCATTGCCTGAACTCTAATTTCATACTGTGTCCGAAACTCTCGCAACTCGGGTGTTATTGATGCCGTTTCAAATACAGTGAGAACATCTGAATTAAATGGATTCAGATCTCGATACGGCTGTGTGGCTGCAGTTAAAACATTTAACGCCCCAACCATTGGACTCAGAACACTATCTGGAACCAATGTTTGTGCTACAGAGGATAGGGGTGCGGTTGTAGCGGCAATGCCTAAATTATTTTGTTCTAGTTAGCAACCACCAGTTCAACTGGTGGTTTATCCTTGGCCCTCCAAAGGGCCATTGTTACTGCTCGCCCCAAAGGGCGGTATCACAAACACTTTTACTGGCCCGCTATAAAGCGGTACTACTGGAATCTTCTCTTCTCGATTCCTCTGCTTGCTCATTTATATATTTCTGAACTGCTGCATCTGTTATATTGCCGATTGTTTCAACATAATATCCTCTAGCCCAAAAGGCTTTATCCCATTTACTTTGCAGTTCTGGATGTCTGTCGTAAAGCATCAATGTGCTTTTCCCTTTCAGATATCCCATAAAGTCTGATACACTAAATTTCGGTGGAATTGCTACGCTTAAATGCACATGATCGATACATACGGCTCCCGCAATTATTCCTACACTTTTATATTTGCATAGAGTTGATATTATTTCTCTCACATCTTCTCGTACCTTTCCATACAATACTTTCTTCCTATATTTAGGAATGAATACGATATGATACTGGCATTTCCAGCGAGTATGTGATAGACTTTTATTGTCCATTTGGACCGCCTCCTTTGATTTTGAGTTTGGCTTGCGACACCATTCTCATCATATCACAGGAGGCTTTATTTTGTTATCCTCACCGCTTCCACCTACTCCATTCTCCCCAGCATAGCTGGGGGATTAGGCTTTTCATTAAGTTGGTATCCTGCAATGCTTGAGTAAGCGGTGCCTGTTGTGCTCTTACCTGTTCCGCAACACTTGCTCCTACCTGAATTGCCCGATTATCCAAAATGTGTGCTTCCCGTTCTTCCATTCTTCTTATAGCTTTATCATAGGCTGTTTCTGTAGTATGAATGGAGTTCTCATCTGATTTTTTTATCATTCATATCCCTCTCATATGTTTCTAAAGCAAAAATTTTCTTTATCTGTATTTTTTCACATCTCAGCCGCCCTATCAGTGGTGCCTGCTGCTCTAACGAAGAGGTGTATAATTATTTGAGCAACGATACTCTGGGTTCGCCGTTTACCTAACACCATATCGCAAAAGGGCAAATTTTATAATATACTTCACTGCACTTAATCAATTCTCCAAATATGTAAAAATCAAATCCTTTAGAACGTTCCACTCTCCAGGTTAAATGCCGGATATTCTTCTTCATTTTAGAACTAGACATATGAAGCATAATCCCATATAAATAATCCTTGTTCTTCTTATCATCTAAGCAATTTTGTTTTATAAACTTTGTATTTCCATTTTCTAATACTATAACAAAAGCATTATTCCCTATATACCTAAGTTCATCTTCTAGTCTATTAGAAAATAAAGATAGGCCTGTTTTTTCATCATAAATATCACTTATAACAAAATACGCTTTACCTACAAAATAAATACTTTCATTAAACGGTTGATTATGAGAAATAATTTCCTGAATAGAAATTTCTTCCTTTTTCAAATGGTTAATAAGCAACTGTGCTTTTTTAGATGTTGATATAACCATTTTTTCTTGTTCTGATATTGAAGTTTTGCTCTGTCCCAATATAGTCGATTTAATTATATTCATCAAATTACTTTTTATTGATGCATCAATATTCGTTGTATCTTCTTTCATTGTACATATTTCTACAGCATCTCCAAATAATTGAGAATACAAACCATCAATAATATTATCATCCAAATACACAAACGAATAATACGTTTTCATTATATTTCAGTGCCTCATATGAACAGTTTATATATTTTATGACTCATCACACTGTTTCCATAGCAGTTATTGCGTTCTAAAGCATTATCATAAGTAATTATAATTTATCATATTAACATCCCCATCCTCCGAAATTACAATAATCAAATGTTTTTCCGCTTTATGACTGTAAGAATATTTAACAGCTGAGTTATATCTTGCTCCACGGTCTGTACTCCCGCCTTCAGGCGGCATTTCTCCATCCAATATAACTCCTATCATGTATAGCTTCCCATACTGATCCAGAAGCATTGCTCCGTCTATTTCTCCAAGTGCTTTAATCCATCTGTTGTTCATCGCTCCATTCACCACAACCTGATATCCTGCCCTAGATAATCTAATTGATTCCATCGGCGCATTTTCAGTAAAAAGTAACATTGTTCCATGTTTCTGTCGTTTTGCACTTTCTACAATAGGCCATATCTCTTCTGCATCAGTTTGAAATACCTTTTCATAACATGAACAGAAATTTTTTTTATCATCATCTTTAAAAATTCTGACTCTTCTATTCTCAAAAATTATTTTATCATTTCCAGGACAGCAAAAAGACCATTTACCAGCACCATTAAATTCTACCAAGGAAAATTCTTCTTTGAGATTTTCTGGTGATATATACCCTTCAACTTTATCTTCACAACACACCAGATAAAGCCCACTGTTTTTATCTTTATAAGTAATCTCTAATAGTTTTCTTATTTTCTTATGATTATGCAAAAATATGGTATTATCATTAAAAACTATATCACAAGCTTCTTTTTTTACACCCCAAATCATATATTTATTATTCGCTTTATTGCCTTCATACGTTAAATAAGATATTTGTGAAATATTTTCTGCTAATATTACACGTGGACTCATTGCCATATTTATAGTATTACTAATTTTTCTGTCTACATATGCAATTGCATCTTCATAAATCATATCCATTATAAAAATATTTGTATCTCCATTCTTTTTTTTCACTAAACTAAGAAGATTTTTAAAGAAACCATTTACCTGATAATAAATATAATCCTTCATTGTCACAGTTTCTGCAATACTATTATACAAAGCAAAAATATAGCTGTTCCCATTTTCATCACGCTGCATTGCAGAAATAAACCAATGCTCTCTCAAAACCATCTCTGAAAAATCTCCTTGCAGATTTTCCAAATCTTTTTTTAGAGTTTCATCTATAAATCGATAGCACATAATTTTATCTTCACAGTACCTAAGCACTTTAAAAATACCTTTATCTGTAATTCTCTTAAACCCCATTTCTGAGCAAAAAGAATTGGCATATTCTTCCAACGTTCGAGTCATATATCTATCATTTTCCCCATATGATATATATTCCATTTTTCACTCCCAAAACAAATTATACAGTATCACAGTTTTCCTGCTCCCATTCCGAGACACATTTATTATCCAAATTTCTTAATGTTTCCTGAATCTCTTACAATCAGGATTTACCATTTCTTCTATTATACCAGTTTTTCTCAATTCACTTCTTTCGTTATACCGAATGCTTCCATTTCTTTTTTTCGACATATCTTACATAATTCCGGCGTGGTATTTTCTGTTTTTTAATGTTTTGTTGTAATATTCTGACTATTTTTAGTAAAAAATTTCTGCCTTAACTCGCTTACTATTAACGTGAACTTCCTGAAAAAGTAACACTCAAATTGCCCTTTTCTCATCAAAACAGT
>OLWA01000250.1_pt1 | contig 70966 bp, 63 predicted proteins | sample 1673251 | NCBI WGS metagenome assembly OLWA01 (sample SAMEA3178937, study PRJEB25190) | human gut metagenome | biome: human gut; feature: human-associated habitat; material: faeces | place: Austria | collected 2013 | reverse complement strand
CTACAGCTACGCGATGTAACCAAGGTGTATTTTTATTGATGTAAACCCTGCGTATCACTGATTCACAACACGCAATGTAGGGGCGAGTGGAAGCTCGCCCGCGCTACATCAACCCCAAAAACAGCAAAATTTTCACGTCCAAATTACATTTTGTGTAATTACACTTTTATATCATTTCAACATTAATACCAAAACTTTTTTGTAAATTCGCAGTCAATCAAGTCCAAATCTCGCAGTCGAATAAATAGGAAAGCTGCAATAAATTCATCAATGCTACATGAATACAGTAAAACTTATTAATATCCCCAGGAATCCTACGGATAAGCAAATATACATGCAGAGTTTTTGCGAATCATGGATTTTCAACGGGGGTGCATATGTCGCATCAAGTAATGTCACAAAAAATAAATTCAAAAAAAATCTACTTAAAACAATAGCCCTCTCAAGAATAGGAAAAATCTTTAAAGGCAAGCCTGACGAAGCTTATCTGGTATGTTCCCGTGGACAACACCTTCTAAAGTCAAGTCTCCCCTTCTGTTTTAAAGGTGAAATAATTCCAATGCTTTGGGATTGTTGGGAATACACATGGAAAGACCTTGAACGGGATTTGAGGCTCTTTAATGTAAAAGTATGCTTCATGACTGCCTCTGATGCAGTAAAACATTTTTCAAGCATATTCAAAGACATAAAATTTTATCATATACCCGAAGGAGTTGACGTCAAAGACTACAATCCTGGAAAAGAATTGCTCGACAGGTCAATTGATATTTATGAAATAGGCAGAAAATTCCCTGCCTATCACCAAATGCTCATTGATGGAAATCTTGAAAAAAAGTATAAATTCATATACCTCAACAAAAAAGCTGACGGCAGGACATTTATCTTTGAGACATTTGACGCATTTCTCGCTGCCGTGAGAGATTCCAAAATATCGGTTTGCTTTCCCGCAAGCGTCACTGACCCGATTAATGCATCAGTCGAAACTTTAACTATGAGATATTGGGAAAGTATGCTGTCAAGATGTATAATTATCGGGCATTGCCCTAAAGAATTGAGCGACCTGCTTGGCTATAATCCGGTAATTGAGGCTGATTTGTCCAGTCCGGTAAAACAGATTGAAGATATTCTCGCAAACATAATTTCGTGGCAACCATTTGTCGACAGAAATTACCAAGCTGCGCTTGACCATGCATCTTGGGATTACAGGATAAAACATATTTTTAATATACTAGACCAATTAGGTTATATCTATAATTGCAACAAGTGTAAAACACAATAGCCATGCATATATAGCGGGCGACCTCCCACTCGCCCCTACAGCTACGCGATGTAACCAAGGTGTATTTTTATTGATGTAAACCCTGCGTATTTCGTTGATTTACAATATGCAATGTAGGGGCGAGTGGAAGCTCGCCCGCGCTGCATCAACCACCAAAACAGCGACAAACGATAGAACGACTTCAACGTTGAATCGCATCTCCCGTCATAATCCGCAAATACAATCTGCAAGAACCCAAATTCCGGCATCACCATCTCAGATTTTTTACCTATCTTTGCGTTCCTTATTATAAAAAATCAAATCAAGACAAAATAATCGACAGAAATGACATCGACCAATCACAAGAAGAAAGTCCTTATCGACCTTACCGACTATGGAAATATCACAATGGGTTTCGGACAGATCGCAGAAAACTATGCAAAACTGTTTGCAGAAAGCGACCACGATGATTTTCAACTGATTTACATGATGCCAAAAGGCTTTGTCGGCGGCAATGTTGAAGTTCTTGAAAAAAAAGGAATTTACAGGTATATTCCCTTTTTATTGCCTAAGATAGATGTATGGCATGCAGTAAATCAACAACGCAAAATCTATCCTGCCCACGATAATGGAAAACTTATATATACTATTCACGACCTCAACTTTCTTGTCGAAAAAAAACCGGCGAAAGCGGCGCGATATCTGAAACGCATGCAAAAAAGGTGCGACCAAGCATCTGTAATCACAGCAATATCTCAGTACACAGCCGACATCGCAAGAAAAAACATCGACCTTAAAGGTAAAGAAATAAGAGTTATCTATAATGGAGTCGAGCGAATTGACATGCAACCGGGCAAGCAGCCACGATTTGCAACCGGCAGACCATTCTTTTTCACAATCGGTCAAATCCGCGAGAAAAAGAATTTCCATCTTTTAATTGATGTCATGAAGGAATTTCCTGAATATGATCTCTATATATGTGGCGATACAAATTGCGGACGTGAAGTATATTCCAATAAGATACGCAGCGAAATTGCAGAAAAAGGACTCACAAACGTTTACCTGACAGGCACAATAAGCCAGGAAGAAAAGACGTGGCTCTACCGTAACTGCGAAGCTCTGTTGTTCCCAAGCCAGGGAGAGGGATTCGGCATTCCCCCGATTGAAGCTATGCAATTTGGCAAAGCAGTGTTTGCTGCAGCCCGCACATCATTGCCGGAAATATGCGGAGGCTACGGCTTTTTGTGGGAGAAACTGACTACCGAAGAAATGGTCGACAGCATAAGGAAGAATCTGCCGGGATTTTATGACGACAAGGCTCGCATAGAGAAGATTAAGCAATATGCCTTTTCTTTCTCTTACGAGAACCATATTAAAGCCTATCTTGACATATATCGGGAGTTGCTATAGCCTGTCAAGGAGCGGATCGAGGCGAAGCATCACTTCATCGGGCGTAATTGAATCAAAGAGTTCTTCATGCGTCATAGACATCCGTGCATCAGCTGCGACTATATCATCGACCGATATGCCGCAGGCAGTGGTGTGATTCTGCGGCATCCACACCTTAGGAGAAGCAGAAGGCGAGAATATGGCAAACGAAGGAATGCCAAGAGCCTGTACAAGATGGCGTGTACCGCCCTCGTTTCCATAATAAAAATCACAGTTGGCACACAAAGCGGCAAGTTCACGCAATGAACGTGCCTGTAGATTTATCTTTACACATGACGGCTCGCCAAGACGCTTGAACATGTCACGGGCATCTTTCTCCTCCTGACCGGGAGCATAGTTGAACACCATCTGAAAATCAGGATGCCGCGCGATTATACGCCGCAGTGTCTCAGCCATAAAATCCATGTTCCAGCGCTTTTTCAAAATCTTTGTCGTGACTCCTACAAGTATCACAGGTCGTGAAAAGTCAATACCCTCACGCTCCATATAATTACGGAAGTCATTACGCTCCTTTTCCGTAACATGTACACTGAAATCACTGACCGGCACTATATCTCCTATGCGGTTAAGCGGACCGGCAAGCATCAGATTGCGCTCCACCATGTCAATGTCGGCAGAGTGATCATTGTTGCTAACCTCATCGGTGAGCAAGAAGCGCGTATAACCTTTTTTCACCCCTATGCGGAAAGGAGTAGACAGTGAAAATGCCGAAAACAACAAAGTATTGAGAGTCGACCTCATATCTATAATCACGTCATAATGACTGTCGTGGACTATGCGCCACACTTTTGCCGCATATGTGGTGAACGGTTTTAGCTCGCTCTTATCAAACGTAATAATCCGGTCAATATCAGGATGTCCCTCATAAAGCGGAGCAATACCTTTGTTTAATACAAAATGAATTTCTGCACCGGGAAAATTTCGCTTCAGGGTGGAACACAATGCAGTAGCAAGAATCGAATCACCTACCTGACGGAAGCGTATTACCAATATTTTCTTTATATCATTCTTATTCATTGTCAACTCTGAACCGGTATAATCTATAGCACTATTAATATATGTCTTGGGGAAACTCTATCTGACCTTTAAGTCAGCTGTCAAGCATGGTGAGGAGGTCGGCGACTACGAAGGTGCTGCCGCCGATGAATATGGTGTCGGATGGAGAGGCGGCGGAACGGGCGGCGGCATAAGCCTCGCCCACCGTCGGGTATGCTGTCCCTTTCAACCCCAGCGCGCCGGCATTTTCCGCCAGCACCTTTTCATCGAGGGCGCGGGCTATCGATGCGCGTGTAAAGTAATAGCGCGCGTCGGCAGGGAGCATTTTCAATATGGAGGTCACGTCTTTGTCGTTGACAAATCCTATCACTACATGTTTCTCGCCGGGCGACGCATCAAGCTGTCGCGCAAGATATTGCCATCCGCCGGTATTATGACCTGTGTCACATACGGTAAAGGGGGCTTCACCGATACGCATCCAGCGCCCCATCAGTCCGGTCATTGAACACACCTCTGCAAAACCTTTCCTTACGTCGCGGTCATCGATGTGCCATCCGGCTTTACGCAGTTCATCGACAGCCACCATTATAGTGGCAGCATTTTTGGGCTGACACTCGCCGGAAAGCGCGCCGGTAATGTCGCCGAATGGAGTATCGCGATAGAGAATGTCGCCATCCACAGCCACAGCCGCGGAGTAAGGCGTCTCGTCATCGGCATAGCGCACAGGCGCACCTACCGATTCAGCCTTTACCGCAAACACCTCTCTTACATCGCCCTCCGACTCCCCTATCACCACCGGGACACCGGGCTTTATTATGCCTGCCTTTTCCGACGCTATAGCCGGGAGCGTGTCACCGAGAAACTGGGTGTGGTCCTTCGAGATATTTGTAATCACCGATAGACAGGGACTGATGATATTGGTGCTGTCAAGCCTGCCGCCGAGTCCTACCTCTATCACCGCCACATCGACCTTTGCCTTTGCAAAGTATTCAAACGCCATGACCATCGTGAGTTCGAAAAACGATGGCGACTTGTCAAATCCAAGCTTCATGTAGCGCTCCACAAATCCGGTCACCTCCTCGCGCGGAATCATCTTGCCATCGACACGTATGCGCTCGCGGAAATCGACAAGATGGGGCGATGTGTAAAGTCCGGTCCTGTAGCCTGCCGCCTGTAGTATCGCCGCCAAGGTGTGGGCGGTAGAGCCTTTGCCGTTGGTGCCGCCTACATGGATTGTCTTATAGGAGTCCTGCGGGTTGCCGAATGTCGCGGCAAGCGCGATCGATGTGTCAAGCCCCGGCTTATAGGCAGGCGCGCCTACACGCTGAAACATAGGCAGCTGAGTGTACAGGAAGTCAATAGCCTGGTCGTAGGTCATGTCAATAGAGTATAAGCCCCGCCACACCGGCAAGGCAGATTATAAATATGGGGTGAATTCTGGTGAAATATACAAGACAGAACGATGCTGCACAGATGATTATGCTTATCGAATTGTCGGGAAAGTTCTGACGGTTCATCAGCAGCAGTGCCGCCGAGGCGATAAGCCCTATCACGACAGGGCGCAGACCGGCAAATATGCCTTTTATCGCAACGGAGTCTTTGTGGCGGCGTATGAAATGGCTCGCATAAAGCACCAGCAGAAACGAAGGCAGCATCACGGTCACGGTAGCGACAATAGAGCCCCACACACTGCCGGTGACGACATAGCCTATGTAAGTGGCGCTGTTTATGCCTATCGGGCCCGGGGTCATCTGCGAGATCGCCACGATGTCGGTAAACATCTGCTCGGTAATCCACCCGGGCGTCACGACTTCGCGCTCTATCAGGGCAAGCATAGCGTAACCGCCGCCAAAGCCGAAAAGACCGATTTTCAGGTATGCCCATATGAGTTTAAGATATACGCTCATTGTCCATCCTCCTTTCCTTCATTCTTTTCACCGGCAGCCGCCTTGCCCTTTTCAAGCAGCTTCTGCTGACGCGACAGCCACAGGTAGCCGCACAGACCGCCCAGCACAATAAACACTATGGGGTTCCATCCGAAGTAAATAAGCGCCGCTACAATAACGGGTATCCACACAGTCTTCCACGATATGCCGGCTGCCTTTGCCGATGTTATCACAGGGGCAATGATGAGAGCCACCACGCAGGGACGGATGCCCATGAATATCCTTGACACCACGGAATTGTTTTTTATGATGTCGGGAGTCAGGAAGATGGCGATGGCAAGGATGATGAGAAACGACGGCAGTATCGTGCCGAGAGCCGCGACAGCGCTTCCCTTGAAGCCGCGCAGCTTGTCGCCGATGGAGACCGATATGTTGACGGCAAGTATGCCGGGCAGTGACTGCGAGATAGCAAGCAAGTCGAGAAATTCCTCCCGCGAAATCCAGTGATGCTTGTCGACAATCTCACGCTCGATGATGGAAATCATAGCCCATCCGCCGCCAAATGTAAAAGCTCCGATTTTGAGAAATGTCGTGAAGAGTTGCAGATAAATCTTATCCATAATGCAATATACTGTTTTGAAATAAGACACGAGACACCGGCTTCATGTTTATTCCGACCGCAAAGTTACACATTTTTTCACAATCGCAAGCCATGCCGGGATAATCCATGTAAACCCGGTGCATTTCATTAATTTACAGCCACGCGGTGTAACCCGTGGTACATTTTATCGGTATAATCCCTGCGTATTTTATTGAGTCACAACATGCAATGTAGGGGCGAGTGGAAGCTCGCCCGCGTTGACAGCAACCCCGGGATGTGGGTGGGTGCGCCATGCGGATGTTGCGGGCGACCTCCCAGTCGCCCCTACAGCTACGCGGTGTAAACATGGTGTATTTTTGTTGATGTAAATTTTGCGTATTCCGTTGATTTACAACATACAATGTAGGGGCGAGTGGAAGCTCGCCCGCGTTGACAGCAACCCGGATTGTGTGCGCGGGGGAGATATATTGCGGTGAACCGCGTGAAATGAAAAGTTTCCGGAGCTGCCGCCGTCAATGGCGATTGCTCCGGAAACCTATAATCTTAAATCAAAACCCGTGTCAGCGACCTGTCGACTTTATCTTATCGCGCAGATAGTCGTTGAACTCCGAGGCGTCAAGAAGCTCTTCTACGGTGAGGTGCATGCGGTAACGCCAGTAATGGCGTGGATTTGCCGGAATATTGATCAACTCCTCGCGCGGATCCTCACGGCGAAGCGAACCATTGATTGACAGCCAGTCCTGAAGCGGGAATATAGCCAGCATAGAGGGCGACTGCAGGTTAAGGGTTATAATCTTGTCGCATATCCAGGGCTCGGCATACTGAGGCGCCGCCCCCTGCTCGTGGAGCATATTGTTGTAATAGTGCTGGGTGACATCACGGTTTTCTTCCCACCACTGGCGAATACCGCCCATGTCATGGGTCGAAGTGGTGCAGACAGAGAGGTAGGGATAAGTCCATGTATTGCCAAACTCAGCCGCCGGGTCTTTTGGCATGCGCTGTATCTCAAGCGACAGCATCTGAAGCTGCGACATCACGGCGGGCACACAGTCGGGAATCATGCCGAGATCCTCGGCACAGGTGAGCATCGAGGTCGACCCGATAAGCGGGGGGAGCTTCCACATAGCCTTGCCATACCAGAAATCGTTGTGACGGTGGTAGTAGAAGTCATTGTAGAGCCGGTTGAAACACCAGCGCTCATAATCGGTAAGCGAGCGGTAGATATAGGTGTACTGAGCGGAGATGCGCGGATGATACTTGCCTTTCTCGTAGGGGTCTTCAATGAAGAGCACCTCGTCGACAAGTCCCATGAGCGCATTGCTGAGCTTGTCATTTTTCTCCGATTTTTCTTCCTGAGCGAAATAGTCGGCAATCTTGCGCTGGGTGTCAAACTCGTCACGCAGCTTGTATCTGCCGTAGCCGACATTGATGAGGAAGCGACGTTTTGCCTCGTCAGTGTATTCGCCGAAGAAATCGTAAAGGAAGTAATCCATGATAAACGGCGTTGTCTGCAGGTCGACGTCAAGCCAGAAGTCATAATTGTTGCGCAGCTCGTCGGGAGTGAACGGCAACGCCGGATTGAAGATTCCGAGAAGTCCGTGAAGGGCATTCATCGGTATCTGCCATATGCGGAAAAATCCAAGCACATGGTCAATGCGGTAGGCGTCAAAATACTCCGACATCTTGCGGAAACGCGACTTCCACCATGCAAATCCGTCTTTGCTCATCTCTTCCCAGTTGTAGGTGGGGAATCCCCAGTTCTGTCCGAGCACAGAGAAGTCATCGGGCGGCGCACCCGCTTGACAGTCCATATTGAACAGGCGCGGGTCAATCCAGGCGTCGGCCGAGTCGCGCGAGATGCCGATAGGTATATCGCCCTTGAACGCCACACCATGCTCGCCGGCATAGCGGTGGACCTCACGCATCTGCTTGTCAAGATGATACTGAATGTAGTACACGTAGTTTATATCGTCATGATGCTCATTGACAAAGGCGGCAACCTTGCCGGCATCGTAGACTGCATATTCGCCCCACTTGCCAAATTCCGGAGTGCCGTTAAGGTCACGCAACACACAGAATGCAGCATAGGGAGTGAGCCACGAGGCATTGTTAGCGACAAAATCCTTGAAGTCAGCCGACTCAAGAGTCTTGTCACCTTCCTGACGGAATATCTCGCGGGTGAACTCATTTTTTGCGTTGTTGACACGCTCATAGTCGACCTGAGGCAAGGAATTAAGCTCTACCCTGAGGTCGTCGAAATACTTCTGGCGGGTCTCATCCTTCAGTCGTCCGAGCTCGCTGAGTCTCAGATACATCGGGTGGAGAGCGAAAGTGGAGTTGGCGTTATAGGGATAAGAGTCAGTCCATGTGTGGGTCATGGTTGTGTCATTGATGGGAAGTATCTGCAGAAACTTCTGTCCGGTCAAAGCCGCCCAGTCGACCATCTTCTTCAGGTCAAAGAAGTCGCCGACACCGAAGTCATCCTCGCTTCTTACCGAGAATACAGGTATAGCCACACCTGCACAATGCCATGCCGGGCGCGAGTTGACAAAGCGCAACCCGTTGATCAGCAGCGCCGAGTTCTTATGTTCGGGAATTATATTCATCACCCTGTTGTCACCGCCTTCCCAGGCAAGCACCTTACGGGTGAGACGGTCAAGGATGACAAACTTGTAGCTGAACGGCAGGTGGACATCGTTCAATGGCAACACCACGTTCCACACCGGAAACGAAGCGTCGCTCATCACAATCGCGTTTTCGGGATTCCACGCGCCAAGTGACTCGTCGTCGCCACATATGGCAAGCACCTCGTCGCTGCCTACCATAGGCGCGGCAACAGAAATCGAGATCGAACCGCCAAAGGTCACATCGGCGGCTGCGCGGTCATCGCGGCGGTTGATACAGTCGATAAACACCGAAGAATAATATGGCTTGTCAATCGGTTGATCCTGCCATAGGTCATAAATCTCATAACCGCCCGCTCCGGAACCGGGCACAAACCGGTGAGGAGCGCCCCACTCATGGCGTTCGCCGCCATTTTCATGACGCACGATATAGTAGTAGTCAAACTCGCCGGCATCATCGGGGATTTCCACGTCAAGAGTCCATTTAGACAGGCCCGACTGCTGAAGCTTTACGGCACGCGATTCATCACCACCGCCGAGACCGGGCACTGTGCCGCATATATAAAGCGACTCACCCCAGTTGGTGCGGTAATCAATGTTGAAATTCAGTTTCATGTTTTATCGGTATTTTGTTTATCGCTATATAATTTTATCACAGTGCTGTAAAGTTACTGAGTTTTTCACAATTACAGCTCCTTTTTCTCTACTTTTTTTGTCGATGCGCCAATTATTCAGCCGTGAACAATCGAAACGCGTCAACCCGCCAAGTAAAAAAGAGCCTAAAGGGTCATAAACCCTTTAAGCTCTTCTATTGTCTTATCGGTTATTCATTGTTATCCGCATTTTGATGTGCCGCAGGAAGTGCATATAAGACACCCTTCCTGATATATCAGGGTCTCGTTGCCACAGTTGGGGCAGCACTGACCGCTTGCCTTGGTCCCGTTGGGAAGATATTTTTTAAGGGCACGCTCGACACCCATCTTCCACGTATTAATCGACTGGCTGTCAAGCTCAAGACTGCTTACAAGCTTGAGTACCTGCGGAATAGGCATGCCATAGCGCAACACACCCGATATGAGCTTCGCGTAGTTCCAGTATTCAGGATTGAACTTGTCGGAAAGACCCTCTATCGTGGTCTTGTAGCCGCGCTTGTTGATAAACTGGAAGTCGTAGCGCTTGTTGCCGCGCTCATCGACCGCCTTTATTATCTTGCCGTGGGTCACGCTTTTGGGGCAGAATATGCCATCCTCATCGTCGGCAAGACCGGTAAATATCTCATAGGGCTGACCGTCGACAAGACCCACGAACGCAATCCACTTCTCCTTGTTGTTCTGGAAGCGCACTACATCAGCCTCCAGCTCGACCGGACGCTTGACAACATGCGCGTCGTCAATCTTTATCTTTTCGACAGGTTTGTCAGACTTCTTCTCTACCGACACAAGCACTCCCGAGCGCGAACCGTCGCGATACACCGTACAGCCCTTGCATCCGGAGCGCCAAGCCTCGACATAAAGACGGTTGACAAGCTCCTCGGTGACATCGGAGGGAAGGTTGATTGTAACGGAAATCGAGTGGTCGACCCACTTCTGTACCCTACCCTGCATCTTTACCTTCTCCAGCCAGTCTACATCGGCTGAAGTAGCCTTGTTATAGGGCGACTGAGCCACGAGAGCGTCAAGCTCTTCCTGTGTATAGGAGTCCTTGCGCGTGATGCCGTTTACATCCATCCATGTGAGGAATTTAGGATGATACACGATAAACTCCTCAAAGGCGTCGCCCGACTCGTCGACATAATCGATGCGCACATCGGGGTCATTGGGATTAACCTTGCGGCGACGCTTATAGACAGGCATAAACACCGGTTCGATGCCTGAAGTGGTGCGTGTCATAAGGCTCGTAGTACCGGTCGGGGCAATTGTCAGGCAGGCGATGTTGCGTCGTCCATTTTTTACCATCTCTTCATAAAGAGAGGGATCGGCATCCCTCATGCGGGCAATAAACGGATTATCTTTTTCGCGCGATGCATCAAACACCTCAAACGCTCCTCGCTCTGAAGCCATGACTACCGATGAGCGATATGCCGCGAGGGCAAGCTCACGATGAACCTGCTCAGAGAAAGCCGTAGCTTCCGGAGTGCCGTAACGCAGCCCGAGAGCGGCTATCATGTCGCCTTCCGCGGTAGTACCCACTCCCGTGCGTCGTCCCTTGAGTGTCTTCGCGCGTATTTTTTCCCAGAGATGACGCTCGGTCTGCTTCACTTCAGCCGATTCGGGGTCGGAGTCAATCTTTGCGAGTATGGTGTCAATCTTCTCCATCTCCAGGTCGATTATATCGTCCATTATACGCTGCGCCTTGGCGATGTGGCTGCGGAAAAGCCCGAAGTCAAACTCGGCGTCTTCCGTAAACGGGTTGTTGACATAGCTGTAAAGGTTGACCGCGAGCAGTCGGCAACTGTCGTAAGGGCAGAGAGGGATTTCGCCACAAGGATTGGTAGAAATTGTCCTGAATCCGAGGTCGGCATAGCAATCGGGCACAGATTCACGGGTGATAGTGTCCCAGAACAGCACACCCGGCTCAGCCGACTTCCACGCATTATGCACAATCTTTCCCCATATAGCCGCAGCGTCGACCTCCTTTGTCACAATCGGTTCCGAGCTGCCGTCGACGGGATAAGTCTGCATATAGGGCTTGCCGTCGACAGCCGCCTGCATGAACTCATCGTCAATGCGGACCGACACATTGGCGCCGGTCACCTTACCCTCGGTCATCTTGGCATCGATAAACGCCTCGCTGTCGGGATGCTTGATGCTGACCGTCATCATCAACGCGCCGCGTCTGCCATCCTGCGCCACCTCGCGGGTAGAGTTGGAATACCGCTCCATGAACGGCACGAGCCCTGTAGAGGTAAGAGCGGAGTTTTTCACAGGAGTGCCTTTAGGGCGTATGTGGCTGAGGTCATGCCCTACACCGCCGCGGCGCTTCATGAGCTGCACCTGCTCCTCGTCAATCTTCATTATGCCGCCGTAAGAATCGGGGCCGCCGTCAAGCCCGACTACAAAGCAGTTGCTCAACGACCCTACCTGAAGATGATTGCCGATTCCTGTCATGGGGCTGCCCTGCGGCACTATATACCGGAAATCCTTCATAAGGTCAAAGACCTCATCCTCACTCATAGGATTAGGATAATTGCTCTCTATGCGGGCGACCTCACGCGCAAGACGGCGGTGCATGTCGTCGGGAGTCTTTTCAAACAGGTTTCCGAATGAATCCTTCAGTGCATATTTTGTAACCCATACACGAGCCGCAAGCTCGTCTCCGTCAAAGTATCTAACCGAGGCATCATAAGCCTCATCATAAGTATATGTGATATTTTCCACGAGGTGATAATTTTTATATTCCAATGCAAAGATACGCTTTTAAAATCGTAAATTCGCAAAATAATTACAAATCTACAAACAGTCATAGACAATGGATATAGACCAGTATTTTTCAAGCCGGCGCACAGTGCGCCGCTACACGTCGAAGGAAGTCGAGCCGGCATTGCTGACCAGGATGTTGGACGAGGCCGCCCACGCGCCTAACACAGGCAACATGCAGCTTTACTCAGTGATTGTGACACGCTCGGAAGAGGGCAAGAAGCGACTCGCGCCGCTACACTTCAACCAGCCGTCAGTGACCGGATGCAGCGTCCTGCTGACATTCTGCATTGACGTAAACAGGTTCAATCTTTGGTGTAAGGAGGGTGAAGCCGATGCCGCCTTTGGCAATCTCCAGATGTTTCTTGCCGGAGCCATCGATGCATCCATCTTCGCACAACAGTTTAACACTATCGCAGAGATGAACGGACTCGGATGCTGCTACCTTGGCACAACCGCCTATAATGCCCCCCGGATTGCAGAGGAACTGAAACTGCCTGACGGAGTGGTGCCGCTCATCACGCTTACCGTAGGATACCCCGACGGAGAATCACCTCTCTCCGACCGTCTTCCTGTCGAGGCAATCATACACGAGGGCGAATACCGCCAGTATACCGGCTCGCAGATAAGAGAGATTTATGCCACACAGGAGGCCCGCGACGACAGCCGCCGATTTATAGCTGAAAACGGCAAGTCGACGCTCGCGCAGGTATTTGCCGAAGTACGCTACCCGAGAGCCACTAACGAAGCTTTCTCCAAGACTCTTCAGGAATACCTTGATGCCACATATCTAAACAGGCAGAAATAATCACGCAGACACTATCATAAATCACGAGGGGCGCGAAATATTTCGCGCCCCTCGATGTTTTTTTATCTTGTCAGAAACCCCGTCATTCTGCAGGCTCCATGACAAACACCTTGTAGTTGTTCTGCTTCATCAATTCAGCCATGAATGCCTTGACGTCATCTTCAGTTATGGCATTAATGGTGTCGACCGAAGTCAGGAATGTGTCAACAGGAAGCAACTGATAGCCGGTCATTCCCGACAGCCATGCCTGATTTTCAGTCATGCCGCGTGTAGCCTCCTTAACCATATACTCTTTTACCTTGGCAAGCTCTTCGGCAGTGATATTGGCGGTCATGTCGTCAAACTGCGCCGCGATAATCTCAAGCACCTTGTCTTTCATCTCAGGCTTCATCGGGAAAGAGCTCTGGAACATGACAGGGTTGTCGCTGATGCGTGACAGAGACCCGTTGGCACTGATTGAATATACCGCGCCTTCTTCTTCACGTACAGTCTTAATCAGGCGCGCCGAAAGAATCTGACCGGCGATAGACGCGAGCTTCTGATTTTTTGCAGTGTAAGGCATGTCGGCAGAGACAACGATGGCTGCATAAGTAGTCGGGGTGTCCATCTTCTGCCTTATCTGCTCGGTTGAAGCACCGGGTTCAATACCGAGTCCGGCGAGCTTGACCGGAGCGGTTTTCCCGGCTACAGCCGGAAGAGTGGCGATATACTGCTCAACAAGAGGCTTCAAAGCGTCAATGTCGACATTTCCTACAAAATAGAAAGTATAATCGGCGGCGTTGGCAAGCTGAGAGCCTACAATCTCAAGTATGCGTCCGCGGTCGGCGTTTTCGATTGTATTCACGTCAACGGCGTGAGAGCGTCCTGACTTGAAAAGATATTCAAGCAACTGCTTATTGAACTGATATGCCGGAAGAGCCTCCTGATTTTTAAGAGCTCCGACATATAGATTCTGAGTAGAAGAGAAGTCATCGGGACTTATGGTAAATCCGGTAAATGTAGCATAGATAAGCTCCATCAACACAGGAAGATCCTTAGGCACAGCCGAGCCGGAAACCTCTCTCGTGTATGCCGAGAGATCCACTTCACAGCTTGCCTGCTTTCCGGCAAGGTATTTCTCAAGGTCAGAGCTGCTGTAGCCACCGAGTCCGTGACGGCTAAGCGCATAGGGAAGATAACGCAGATTCAACGCATCGTCTTCGCCAAAAACTGATGTACCTCCTGTGGCAAGAGCGGTAAAGAGTATTTCATTGTCTTTGAAATCAGTCTTTTTCACGACGACTTTCACGCCATTGGAGAGAGTCCACTCCTGAGTGTTATACAACGGATTTTCAGTCACCGCTACAATCTTGCCGGGGGCGGGAAGCGACTCAATCAGCGGCTCGCTCTTCACGTCATCGACAAAAGCCTCTATCTCTTCGGCATCGACACGCTGCATGGCCTCGGCAAGCTGAGCTTCAGTGGGCACGGCAAATCCTTCAGCCTCAGGAAGCATGGCGAGCACAACGATGTTTTTATCACCGACTATCTCGGGAAGAGCCATGTTGATCATCTCCACCGGAATCTGATTGGCAAGCATGCTCATCATCGTGAATTCATTCTCAATTCCGGGTATGGGCTCATTGTCAAGGAAGTGTCTTACATATTCATTGACAAGCGAGGTTGAAGTCGTATTGGCGCGGTTGTTATATGCCTTTTCAAGACGAGAGAGATACTCGCTGCGGGCACGGTCATACTCAGTCGCGGTGAATCCGCCTCTCTTGGCACGCAGAGTCTCGCGATAAACAGCCTCAAACGCCGGTATCAAATCGCCATCCTTTGGCAAAGCCGCCACAGTAAGGGCATCAGCCGTCTTTGAAAGCATGAAGTTGCCATAAGAAGCGTCGGCAAGCGCAAATACAGCATCGGGCTTGCTTGAAAGCTCCTGGAAACGCGCATTAAGCATGGCGTCGAGCATGTCGACGGCATATCTGCCCACGAGATAGTCAAGAGTGCCCTTCAGTGAATCGGGGGTAGCCTCCGACTTAAACATTATCTGCACAACAGCGTTACGCTGCTCAGGGTCACTGCCGACGGCAAAAATAGTATTCTGATTGTCGGGCACGGGATAATACACGCGCTCGGCAGGATTAACAGGCATCTTAATATCGGAGAATATCTCCTTTATCTTAGCCTCTATGCGGTCGACATCAATGTCACCTACCACAACTATTCCCTGAAGGTCGGGACGATACCACTTCTCGTAGTAGTCGCGCAAATCCTGATAGGGGAAATTGTCAACAATCTCCATTGTGCCGATAGGCAGGCGATAGGCATACTTGCTGTCAGGATAGATGACCGGAAGCAGTTTTTCGTATATGCGCATCTGACCTACATTGCTGCGACGCCACTCTTCATGAATGACACCACGCTCTTTGTCAATCTCGGCATCTTCAAGCAAAAGCCCATCGGCCCAGTCATGAAGAATCAGAAGACATGAATCCTGCACACTCTCACGCGCTGTCGGGACATTACATATATTATAAACAGTCTCGTCAACCGAAGTATAGGCGTTAAGATTCTGCCCGAATTTCACGCCGACAGTCTCAAGCCATGAAACGACCTCATTGCCGGGGAAATTTTTTGTGCCGTTGAAACACATGTGTTCAAGGAAATGTGCAAGACCGCGCTGATTGTCCTCTTCCTGTATAGACCCTACTTTCTGGGCTATATAGTAATCAGCCTGACCTTTGGGGTACTCGTTGTGACGGATATAATAGGTCAATCCGTTGTCAAGTTTTCCAATTCTCACTTCAGGGTCAACCGGTATAGCCGGCATTGCCTGAGCACTTACAAAAACGGGAGCTATTGCCGCAGCAAGCAGCAATAGCAACCGACTAAAATACTTTTTCATTGCTGATACATTTAATCTTATATTTTTATCACAAAGATACAGAGATTATTCGGAATCGCAATAAAATAGTGTGTAATTCATAGTATTATTCATAAGAACCTTTATATAGCCTTTCATTAAAAAAACTTCAGAATAAAGAGAGCTGCACGGGAGGCGCAGGCACAGGCGTAATGATGACAGACCTGTCCTGAGTCCATCCCTGACTTGAATTGCGCAGACGCAGCGTCACCAGACCGAAACTTCCGGAGACAACACGTCGCACCTGACGTAAAATTTCAGAAAATGAAGTCAAGCCACTCAACTTCAAAGAAGCCAGCTGCCTGCCGTGTTGTGACAGCGTGGCGTAGATTATGTCTGAGCTGTTAATCGTTCCCATTGTGAGTATCTGCCTTAAAATTACAAGGCAAATGTAGCTCACTACATGGGCAACATTACGGCACAGTATCGCAAAAATCAGTTAAAACCTTGATTTTTCTGACAATCAGAGCGATTGTCTCAGCACTTGAACATCGCCTCAATCTTCGCGAGATCCTCGCGCAATGCAGGCTCCATCGACAGGCGCTCCTCAATATTGCGGCAGGCATGAAGCACTGTGGCATGAGTGCGTGACAGACGCGTACCTATCGCAGTAGCAGGCATCTTGGCGTCGCGGCGTGCAAGGAACATCACCATCTGGCGCGCATCGGAAATCTCGCGCTTGCGGCTCTTTGCAAAGAGTGCATCCTGATCAATATTGTAGTAATCGCTGACGCTCTGGGCAATCATCTCAAAGTTGATTGACTTCTTGTGAATCTTCACGGCGTTTCCAAGCACTGTGCGCGCCAGGTCGACCGTAATCTCACAGTTAAGGATAGTGGCGTGGGCAATCAGCGACACTATTATGCCTTCAAGCTCACGGATGCTGTCAGTGACATTGGAGGCGATATAGTCAAGCACCTCTACAGGAATCTTCAATCCGTCCTGCGAAGCACGGCGGGCAAGCACCTCACGGCGCAAGTTGACATCTGGCTTTTCAAGCTCTGCCGTCATGCCGCATTTAAAGCGCGACAACAGACGCTCGTGCATATCTTTCATCATCGAAGGCGGACAGTCACTTGACATGATAATCTGTCGCTGATTGTGATGGAGATGATTAAAGATGTGGAAGAACGCACCCTGGGTGCCGGGCTTATGCATCAAGTCCTGTATATCGTCTATGATAAGCACATCAATCGACTGATAAAAATTAATGAACTCATTAACCCTGCTCGGACGCGCAGTCGCCGCGGCTGTATACTGGCTTTCAAAAAGTCGTGCCGAAAGGTAAAGGACCCTTGCCTTGGGGTCACGCTCCTTTATACGGATGCCTATAGCCTGGATAAGATGAGTCTTGCCTACACCGGTGGGACCGAATATGAAAAGCGGGTTAAATGTCTTACACTCCGGATTAGTCGCAATAGCCTCACCTATCGCACGCGCAATCTTATTAGATGGGCTCGCGCAATAATTTTCAAAGGTGTTTTTGGGGTTAAGCCTTGAATCGAAATCCTCCACAACTTCTGTGTCAAACGGATTACCCGTGCGGACACGCACAGCGGGACTCGGATTGGAACTTTCAATCGAGACCGATGTGTCGGGGTCGGAACCTACCTGGTTATATTCATAAAACAGTCTCACCCCCTTGCCGTAGACACGACGCAACGCATAAAGCAATATCTTGGCATATTGCTCTTCAAGGCGCTCCACAAAGAATGGAGTGGGCACACGAAGATGAAGCTCATTGCCGTCAAAACTTTTTGAAGTTATGGGCTTGAACCAGGCGTCATACTGTTCGGCAGAAAGATTATCCTTGAATATTTTCAGACAATCTTCCCACATTTTTTGGTGAGTTTCGTTCATGAAAATGTAATTTTAGGCTATTATGTAGGCTTAACTTTTCAATGCAAATTTCCCCCAACTTTTTTTGAAAAACAATTGAAAAAAAATTTGGAATTTACAACTATTCTACAATATAACTGTTTTTCAGCTGCTTATAAAATGGTTAACACAAATTCTTAATTTTAGAAAAACCAAACCGACATATAACTATAAATCAACCGATTAACCTCATGTTAAGAACTTAATACAACTTAGGGGCTTCGCGTGAAACCCCTAATTATAGCTATTGTAGCACATCCCGTATTGTGGAACATAACCACAAAAAAGTTATCAACTATTTAGAATCATTCCAAATAGCGTCATTCTGCCGTCAGAACACCTTAATCGGCGGGATGTAGCGCTTGGGATTCTGCTTCAAATCAATCAATATAGAGTCAAGGCCGCCGGCAACACCGTTAAGATGGTCATATAGCTGACGGTCATTAAGGAGAAGCCCTATTGAATTGTCAGGCTCGTTCATCTTTCCGGTTATGGAATTGATATTTGCGGTCAGCTGGTTCACATTATCCATCGTCTCCTGCAACGGCAACTTCTTCAACTCTTCCGACACGACTGCAAGATCGGCAGTGATAGAGTCGAGATTGCCGGCTACATTGTCGACTGTCTTCATAGTAGCAGGCATGGTGGCAAGCGTGCGGTTAAGATATGTGGTGGTCGCCTGAAGATTTGCCGTGATGGCATCAAGACGCTTTACCGACAGCAAAAGCGCCGAATCGCTCACAAGCCTGTTTACCGAAGTAAGCAAAGTGTCTATCTTGGGAAACACATCCTCTACCTTAGGCATAAGCCCCTCGGCTATTCCGTCAAACATCGACGGCTGATTCTCGCCTATCAGCCTGTCGCCTACGCTGTGACTGTCAGATGAAGTAGAAAACTCAAGGACGACAGAAGGCGAGCCCAGAAGATCAGTCTCGATAATCGCCTTGCTTCCCGCCGGCACACGCAACTTCTTATCAAGAGAAATCTCTACAAGCACATGTCCGGGATTGTCATACTCATATGTAATCTCCCTTACCTGCCCCACCTTAAATCCGTTTATTGTCACCGGAGCCGATACAGTAAGACCGTTGACATTGGTATAGGACACATAATAATAGTTGGCAGCCTTAAACAGGTTGACTCCTTTCAGATAATTAATGCCAAAAAACAGCACCAGGGCGGCAATCAGCACTGAAAGCCCTATCATCAGCTCTTTTGAATAGCGTTTCATAATGCGTTATCTCTTTAATTTCATTTTCTAATTTATCTTACGCGCTTTCCATCGCGTACAGTTATTATAAAAGCGTCAGAAAATTTTTTCCTGACCTTATTCATCTCAGTCTTGGCTTTGTCAAGAGAGTCATAGCTGCCGACAGTATATTTCCACATACCGCCGTCACGGTAACAGTCCACACCTTTCAGGCCTCTGAATTCCGATGAGTTTTTCTTCAGCTTTGACGGATGAGATAAAAACTGCACCTTATACACCAAGTCGCCGACGGATTCAGCCTGCTCCGTATCGGTCACTTCCTCTTCTTCATTTTGCTCATCTTCAAGCTCGTCAGAATCGCCTCTTGACTTCCCTGACTTATGATTGTCATGAATCTTGCCCGACTTCCGGTCAAAGGATGTCTTGTAAGACTTAAATGCGTTGAATATCGACTTGGCAAACTTATTCTGACCCGACTCAGAAGCGAGAAAAGCCTCCGATGTAGGATTGCATATAAATTCAAGCTCGATAAGCACAGCCGGCATGCCTGTCTTGGCAAGCACCCAGAATCCCGCCTGTCTTACCCCGTTGTTCTGACGCCCGGCTGTTGTCACCATCTCCGACTGTACCCGGCTCGCAAAGTCAATGCTCTGCTCCATATGCTGATTCTGACTAAGCTCAAATATTATGTAGGACTCCGTCGAATTAGGGTCAAAGCCGCAATAGGTAGTGGAAAAATCATCTTCAAGCATCATTACCGAGTTTTCACGCTTCGCCACAGCAAGGTTCTCAGCGCTCCGGTGAAGTCCCAGCGTATATGTAGCAGTGCCCTTTATAGTGGTGCGCCGCTTGTTTTTCTTATCTACCGAGTTGGTATGTATCGATATGAACAGGTCGCCGTGAGCCTTGTTGGCAATCTCGGCACGCTCCTGCAGCTCCTTGAAATAATCACCGTCACGAGTATAGACAACCTTTACGTCGTCCATATTCTTCTTGATGAGATTTCCCAGTTTAAGGGCGACACCAAGATTGATGCTCTTTTCATTGGTCTTGTTGCCGATTGCGCCGTAGTCATGACCGCCATGTCCCGCATCGATAACAACGACGAAGTCCTTTGCCATAAGCTGCGACACCGACAGCAGACTGATAACGAGGATTGCAAAAATCCGAAAAAGTCGATACATATAATATTACAGAATATCTTTGCAAAATTAAGAAATTACAACGTATTTATACTATTTTACCCTTCATTTTTATCCCGCAGGCACAGAAAATAGGTAGTTTTGAACAACCACAGTGATACTTTCATCATGAAAATGCGTTATTTTTGTAAACCAAAATTGCAAACACTGATGAAACATATATTGTTGACTCTCGCCTCATTCATTTTACTTGGGGCGGCATCCTGTAAAGACAACAACGGCAGGCAAGCCCCCGACGGGACACAAAAGGTAGAGATTATACGTTTTGACCGCGACATAGCCGACTATCCGCAGCGCGACAGCACTGAAAGAGCTAAATTCCGCGACCGATATGCGGGCGTGCTGATGATGACGGTAGGCCCCGACTCCATAACCGATGAAGCTGTGCTGACCTATGCCAAGGGGAAAGGAGTCACCATGTTTGTCCCTGACATCCGGCAGCGATTCACCGCTCAGGACTCAATCGAAAACACCCTGACTGACATCAGCTACAATCTCTCTGACATGCTGCCGGGGATGAGATGGAAAATAATATATGGCGGAGTGTCGACCTACAACCAATCAATACTCATGACCGACACCATAATGCTTGTCGGGCTAAACCACTACCTCGGCAAGGATTATCCGGCATATGTCTACTTTGAGCCTTACCAGCGCGACGTCAAAACCCAGAGTCATCTCCCCTATGACATAACCGAAGCCATGATCGTGGGGTCATATCCATATACACGTGATGAAAATGCGTCATTGCTCAACCGCATGCTCTACGACGGGGCAATCACCTATATACTCATGACATCGATTCCCGGTGCCGACATAGCTGAATTGCTGGGATACTCTCCCGAAGAACTTAAATGGGTGAAAGAAAATGAGGGGAATGCCTGGCGGCGCATTATTGAGCAAGGCTATCTTTACTCAACCGACTCGAGTCTTGCCGACCGCATGTGCCGTCCATCACCGGCAAGCCCGTCAATCCACCCCGACGCGCCCGGACGAGTGTGCAGGTACATAGGCTATCGCATTGTAGATTCCTACATGCGCAATCATCCTGACTTCAGTACACAACAACTCCTGACGCCTGAGTTTTATAACGCGACCTCAACTCTGGTCGATGCGGGCTACTCGCCCAAATAAGACCACTGTAAATCAGTTGACAATCATCCCTCCGAGGCGGCTGTCAACGCGGTTGTCATAATGATACACCCGCGCAAACTGCCTTATCATAGCAAGAGTCACACGACTTGGAGAAGCCTCGTCGGCAGGTTTACTGTCTCGTGACGGCAATGTACATTTAGATGGTGTAGACTTTTTATCCATAGGCAAACCGATTATCTTTTTTGATTTCGTATAAGTATAACGCACCGACACCTGTTTTTACTATAGCTTTATCCGCCAATTATGACAACAAACCGAAAAATAAGCAAACAATCACTAATTTTGACCGCTTAACTACGTTTTCGCGCATTTATTGTATTAAAATCGCAAAAAATATATAATTCGCTTGTTTTTATGACCGCAATATGATAACTTTGCGGATGTAAAAATTTATTGTTAATAACCTAAACCTTACTGCCTATAGCTTGACATTACTCTAAACAATAATATCAACACAGTAATGCAAAAATTGACCAATCTCACCGACGAACAATTAGTGAGGGCCTATGTCGACGGAAACAATACAGCATTTGACACATTGTTACGTCGTCACCAATCAAAGCTATTTTCTTACATTCTGAAAATTGTAAAGAACAGGGATATAGCCGACGACATTTTTCAAGAGACTTTTGTCAAGATCATCATGACCTTGAAGCAGGGACGCTATGCCGAGTCAGGTAAATTCGGCGCATGGCTGACAAGAATCGCACACAATCTCATCATCGATCATTTCCGTCAGGAAAAATCGGAAAACAGCATCTCTACCGACGATGATGACGTGAACCTCCTCAACCGACGCGACCTCTGCGATGAAAACATAGAGGACATCATGGTCAACGACCAGATACGCACAGATGTGCGCCGTATCATCGAAGCTCTACCCGAGAGCCAGCGTGAGGTGCTTATGATGCGTTATTACAGCGACATGAGTTTCAAGGAGATTGCCGATGCCACAGGCGTGAGCATCAACACCGCCCTCGGGCGAATGCGATACGCAATCCTCAATATGAGGCGTATAGCTGAAGAAAACAACATCGTGCTGTCGGCATAACCGGCAAGCGATTACACACTATTGCAACCGACAGACACCCCGCCAAAGGTGTCTGTTTGTTATTTTTCACTATAAGAATTTACGATTGTCACGATATTTTATTTATCTTTGCCAGACGAACAATAGTTATGATTTATCCAGACATAAGCCAATATTATGAACAAAATTCTTGAGAAGGAGCACTTTTCCGAGAAAGTTGTCAAACTTATCGTTGAAGCGCCAGCAATTGCCATGTCACGCAAGCCCGGTCATTTTGTCATCGTGCGTGCATGTGAGCATGGAGAGAGAATCCCACTGACAATAGCCGACGCCGACCCTGACCGTGGCACAATAATGCTTGTCGTGCAGGATGTAGGTGTTTCGTCCCACAAGATATGTGCGCTTGAACCGGGAGAATACCTGACCGACGTGGTAGGGCCGCTCGGACAGGCCACCCACATTGAAAACGTGGGCACGGTAGTGTGCTGCGGAGGAGGTGTAGGAGTAGCGCCAATGCTCCCCATAATAAAGGCGATGAAGCAAGCCGGCAACAGAGTGATTACCGTTCTCGCCGCGCGTACAAAGGATTTAATCATACTTGAAGACCAAGTAGCTCCCTGGTCGGATGAAGTCATAATCATGACCGACGACGGCAGCTACGGCAACAAGGGATTGGTTACCGCCGGACTGGAAGAGGTGATAAAACGCGAAAAAGTAGACCAGGTCGTCACAATCGGGCCGGCAATAATGATGAAATTCGTAGCCCGGCTGACTCAGGAGTATGGCATACCCACAATGTGCTCGCTCAACACCATAATGGTCGACGGCACGGGCATGTGTGGCGCATGCCGCATCACAGTAGACGGCAAGACACGCTTTGTATGTATCGACGGCCCTGAATTTGACGCCCACAAGGTCGACTTTGACGAGATGCTCACGCGCCTGCGCACATATAATTAACACTCCAATCCTATATTACACAGCAAAATGTCAGCAACCAACATATCAACATCAGCCCCGCGCGATGCCCAATGGCGCGAAGAGTTACGCAAAGCCACCCCTGTCAAGGAGCGCACAGCCATACCGAGAGTGAAAATGCCGGAACTTGACCCCGGCCACCGCGTTACATGCAACGAAGAGGTCAACCAAGGTCTGTCGGAAGAAGCTGCCGTGCTTGAGGCAAAACGGTGCATGGACTGCCCCGACCCACAGTGCATGACAGGATGTCCGGTAAGCATAAACATTCCCGGCTTTATAAAGAATATCGAAAGAAAAGAATTTTCAAAGGCTGCATCAGTGCTCAAAGAGACCAGCGCGCTACCTGCCGTATGTGGCAGAGTGTGCCCGCAAGAAAAGCAGTGCGAGTCAAAGTGCATCTACCACAAGATGAAGAAAGACCCCGTGGCAATCGGCTATCTTGAACGATTTGCCGCCGATTACTCGCGCATCTCAGGCGGCACAGATGGCGACACACCTTCAGCAGCGCCTAAAAATGGCGTGATGATAGCCGTAGTAGGCTCCGGCCCCGCAGGACTGTCATTTGCCGGCGACATGGCTAAACGCGGCTATGAGGTCACTGTGTTTGAAGCGCTCCACGAGATAGGCGGAGTGCTGAAATATGGCATTCCCGAGTTCAGGCTGCCCAACGAGGTGGTTGATGTAGAGATTGAAGCGCTTGCCCGGATGGGGGTGAGATTTGTAAAAGACTGCATCATCGGAAAGACTTTCAGCTACGATGACCTCCACGAAATGGGGTTCAAGGGCATCTTCGTGGCGTCAGGAGCGGGACTGCCGAGATTTATGGGCATCCCGGGTGAAAACTTCAACGGAGTAATGTCAAGCAACGAGTATCTCACCCGCATCAACCTGATGGGCGCAGGCAGAGAAGGCTATGACACCCCGGTATTGAAAGGAAGCCGCGTGGCGGTAATAGGCGGAGGAAACACAGCTATGGACTCGGTAAGAACCGCGCGACGCATGGGAGCTGAAAAGGCAATGATTGTCTACCGCCGAAGCGAGGCTGAGATGCCGGCGCGAGTAGAAGAAGTCAAGCATGCCAAAGAAGAAGGCGTCGAGTTCATGACGCTGCATAACCCGATAGAGTATCTTGCCGACGACAAAGGCAGAGTGTGCGCCATGCGCCTGCAGCGTATGGAACTTGGCGAGCCCGACGCCTCAGGACGACGCTCTCCGGTAGAAATCGAGGGCGCGATAGAGGAAATACCTGTCGACCTTGTGATAGTAAGCGTGGGTGTATCGCCCAATCCTTTGATACCTAATGCAATCAAGGAGCTGGAAGTAACGAAGCGCGGCACGATTGTGGTTGACGAGACAACTCTACGCTCTACGGTTGACGATATTTATGCCGGAGGTGATATTGTAAGAGGCGGAGCCACAGTAATCCTGGCGATGGGCGACGGACGACACGCGGCTGCGGCAATGCACGAGAGCCTGTCATCAAAATCATAACCGCCCCCTCCTACCCCTCCATTCCGATAGTCAATGAAAAGAAAATTCAAGATAGGACTACTGCTGCAGATAGTGCTGGCAATTGCGCTTGGCATTGCGGCAGGATATGTCATGCCTGTACAGGCGGCGCGGATATTTGCGACATTCAATGTCATATTCAGCCAGTTTCTTCAGTTTCTCGTGCCGCTTATCATTGTAGGCTTTGTCACTCCCGCCATCGCCGACATCGGCAACAAGGCAGGGAAAGTGCTTATAGCCACCGCATTGATCGCCTACGTCGCGACATTCTGTTCAGGCATGCTTTCCTATTTTACAGGAGTGTTGACATTTCCGGGAATGATAACACCCAAATCGCTTGACGCCGCAATCGGCAACGGACACGAGATAACCCCGTTTTTCACGATAGAGATACCCCCTATGTTCGGGGTCATGACCGCGCTTGTGCTCGCTTTCATGCTCGGCATAGGCATAGCCTACAGCAACGGCTGCGTGCTGCGCAATGCCGCGACCGAATTTCGCGACATTGTGGCCCGCGCCATACACTCCGTGATTATCCCCTTCCTTCCGGTCTACATATTCGGCATATTCCTCAACATGACACTGGCGGGAGAAGTGGGAGGAATCATCTCGGCGTTTGTAAAAATTATCGCAATCATCTTTGCCCTTGCCGCCATACTGCTTATTATCCAGTATTGCATCGCGGCGCTATTTGTAAAGCGCAACCCGTTCAAGCTTCTTTACACGATGCTTCCCGCCTATTTTACCGCTCTCGGCACACAGTCGTCAGCCGCGACAATCCCGGTGACATTGCGTCAGGCGATAAAGATGGGAGTCAGCGAGGATATAGCCGGATTTGTCATACCGTTGTGCGCCACCATACACATGTCGGGAAGCACCCTGAAAATTGTGGCTTGCGCCCTTGCCCTGATGATTATGCACGGCATGCCCTATGACCTGCCTATGTTTGCCGGCTTCATCGCCATGCTCGGCATCACGATTATAGCCGCGCCAGGAGTCCCCGGCGGTGCGATAATGGCGTCACTCGGGCTTCTCGCCTCGTTACTTGGATTTTCTGAAAAAGACCAGGCACTGATGATAGCCCTTTACATAGCGATGGACAGTTTCGGGACGGCATGCAACGTGACAGGCGACGGATTTATCGCCCTTATTATTGACAAATATTTCGGAAAGCGGAATAAAGACCTGCCTGCAACCGACGAAGTAATCACCGGAAAGTGACTATCTTATTATAGATGTAATTGATGAGCGTGTAGACGACATTGCCTATGAGAGTGGCGATACCGTAGCCCGACATGGTGAACGCAGCAATCTGGTATTGAAAGTCTTTAAGCGGAGTCTTATAGCTCAGAAGCCACACGACAAGGAATTGCAGCCCGTAACACACAAAGAATCCTACTAAAAATCTTATCGCCTCCTTGTAGTAGCGTCCCGACGACTTGAATACCCAGTTTTTATTCCACAAAAACGAATTTATGACACCACACACATAGCCGATAGCGTTTGACAAAAGCGGATTGACTCCCAGCAAAGCCTTGCAGACATATATGACGCACAGCGTGACAAGCGTATTAAGAACCCCTACACAGGCATACTTTGCAAACTGTAGTATCGTATTGCGGCTTAATGTCATGTTACTATTCATTTCACTCAATATTCAAGGTTTATTATTCTTGACTTCCTCCATCAATACAGGCAGCGACCAGCCATAGCGCACAGCAAGAAGGCGTATTATAATGACCGTGGCGGCACAGGCAATCCCCTGAACCATCGGCGAAGCGCCGGCAAGAAGAGTAATCCAGTATATCAGTCCGCCGGCAAGACACGCCGTCGCATATATATCTTTCTGAAACAGCAGAGGCTCATTGTTGACAAGGATGTCGCGTATGACACCGCCGACAGCACCCGTCACCACACCCATTACAATAGCCACCCACATCGGATAGTCCACATCAAGGGTCTTCTGAATGCCAATGACGACAAACAATCCGAGACCGATGGTGTCAAACACAAAGAGAATCTGCGTCTTGACAAGCACCTTTCGGAATAAAATCACGAGTATCAGCGAAATGCCCGTCACGGCAAGATACCACCAGGTCTGCATCCAGAACACAGGAATGTCAAGAAGAATGTCACGGAGCGTACCTCCGCCGATAGCGGTGACAAGCCCTACCGTATATGCCCCAAACCAGTCAAAATGCTTTGCCGCAGCCATGCGTATGCCGCTTATTGCAAACGCAATCGTGCCGATGACTTCGATTACAAACAAAAATGTCAATTCCACATCCATAACAGTTGCATGCTATTTTTCTTGGTTTTCGCGGCGGTAATAGCGGCACACACCGGTAAGCCCGCAGTTCAGGCAGTCGGGACGCCGTGCCTTGCACACATATCTCCCGTGTAATATAAGCCAATGATGAGCCTTCGGGATAAGAGCCTCAGGAATATGACGGCAAAGCGTCTTTTCAGTCTGTAGAGGCGACTTGCTTCCGGTAGTAAGCCCGATGCGCTCGCTCACTCTGAACACATGGGTGTCAACCGCCATCGCCGCCTTATTCCATACGACCGACAGAATGACATTGGCGGTTTTTCGACCGACACCGGGCAGACTCATCAGGTCATCCATGTCAGACGGCACCTCGCCGCCGAAGTCATCGACAAGCTTACGCGCCATCCCGAGAAGCGACTTTGCCTTGTTGTTGGGATAGCTCACCGACTTTATATAGCCATAAATGTCATCAAGCGAAGCGGCAGCCATGGCGCGAGCGTCAGGATAAGCCTCAAAAAGCGGCGGAGTGACCATGTTGATACGCTTGTCGGTACATTGCGCCGACAATATCACCGCCACAAGCAGCTGAAACGTGTCGGAATAATGCAACTCGGTCTCAGCCACCGGCATCGCGGTCTCAAACCACTCAATAACAAGCCTGTAACGGTCTTTTATTGTCATTTATCAGTGAGCGGCGGTAAATTCCTCAAGGAAGCGGGTGTCATTTTCAGAGAACATGCGCAAATCCTTGACCTGATATTTCAGGTTGGTTATGCGCTCCACTCCCATACCGAGAGCAAAACCGGTGTATTTCTTTGAATCTATGCCACACGCGTCAAGCACGTTCGGGTCTACCATTCCACAACCGAGAATCTCTACCCAGCCGGTATGCTTGCAGAATGAGCAGCCCTTGCCTCCGCAAAGATTACATGATATGTCCATCTCAGCCGAAGGCTCGGTGAAGGGGAAATAGCTCGGGCGAAGACGTATCTTTGTCTCAGGGCCAAACATCTCCTGGGCAAAATACAGGAGAGTCTGTTTAAGGTCGGCAAACGATACATTCTCATCGACATACAGCGCCTCGACCTGATGGAAGAAGCAATGGGCGCGCGCTGAAATCGCCTCATTACGATAGACACGTCCCGGGCAGATGATTCTTACAGGGGGCTGGGTCTTTTCCATGACGCGTGACTGCACGGAGGATGTGTGGGTGCGGAGCAACACGTCAGGATTACGCTGTATAAAGAATGTGTCCTGCATATCGCGCGCCGGATGATCGGCGGCAAAGTTAAGCGACGAGAACACATGCCAGTCATCCTCAATCTCGGGGCCCTCGGCAATCGAATATCCAAGACGTGAGAATATAGACACGATTTCATTACGCACAACCGATAGCGGGTGGCGCGTACCAAGCTTTATGGGAGAAGCCGTGCGGCTCATGTCAAGGTCACTGACCTCGCTTTCATTATTGGCAAGAGCCTCGCGAAGCGCATTTATACGTTCGGTGGCGTAATTCTTCAATTCGTTCAGCGGAGCTCCAAGCTCACGTTTCTCTTCAGGCGACAGAGTGCGGAACTCATTCATAAGCTCTGACACAGCACCTTTTTTGCTGAGATATTTGATACGCAGCGCCTCCACATCGGCGGCATTGGACGCAGTCAGCTGATCAATTTCAGCCTTGAGCGCATTTATTTTTTCTAACATAGCAATGTTCTGTTTCTTTATATCGGCAAAATTACAAAAATTCCGCGAACTTTTCATTACATTTGTCATTATGAATGATTTTATAGGCAAAGTAAATGACAGCATTACCCGCCACGGCATGCTGGCACAGGGGGGAAAAGTGATTGTAGCCCTCAGCGGAGGCGCTGATTCAGTAGCTCTGCTTGTATCGCTGCATGAGCTGGGATATGAGTGCATAGCCGCCCACTGCGACTTTCATCTTCGCGGTGAAGAGTCGGAACGCGATCGCATGCATGCAGCTAAAATCGCGGCAGAATATGCGTCAGGCTATAAAGAGATTCATTTTGACGTGGAAGCCTATAAAAAAGAGCATGGCGTATCGACAGAGATGGCGTGTCGTGACCTGCGCTACAAGTGGTTTCGTGACCTTTCCGCCGAATATGGGGGCATACCTGTGGCGATAGCCCACCATCATGACGACAATATCGAGACCATGCTTCTTAACCTTCTGCGCGGGACAGGCATAACCGGACTCACAGGAATAAAATATATCAACGGCATATTTATCCGTCCCATGCTTGACTGCAGAAGACCGGAGGTGGAGGCGTTCCTGAAAGAAAGGGATATCGACTTCATGACCGACAGCACCAACCTCATCAGCGACGTCAAGCGCAATAAATTACGCAACATTGTCATTCCGATGCTCCGCGAGGAGTTTCCCGATGCCGACAAGGGATTGACAACCACCCTGCACAACATGCGCGATACAGCCGCGCTATACTCATCCCTTATTGACGACGCCACCTCATGCTATCTTAATGACGGCGAGATAAGCCTCTCCATCATTGACGACAATCCCGAAAACGCCGTGACAATACTATATGAGATAGTCAAGGCTTACGGATTCAATTCGAGCCATGCCGCCGACATAATCACAGCCTGCAAGTCACCGACATCATCGGGCAAAAGATTCTTATCGCCCACTCACTCAATCATAATAAACCGTGGCAGCCTCATAATCGAAGAGCTTTGTAAAAAAAGCCGCCCTGAAAAATATATCATCGACCTCGACAATCCGCTGTCGCTGCCTGAATGGCTGACAATCGAAAGAGTAGGTCGCAATCAATTCCGTCCCGACCGCACCGGAAATACAATATATCTCGACCCGTCAGTGCTCGACGGCTCCCCGGTGTTCACCCTGCGTCACCGGCATGACGGTGACCGCATATCCCCCTTCGGGATGAAAGGGAGCAGGCTCGTAAGCGACATATTCTCCGATGCCAAGCTCTCGCTAAGAGACAAAGACTCTGCATGGCTCCTTACCAGGGATGACACCATACTGTGGATTGCAGGAATGCGCGCATCGCGACATTTTGCCGTCACGCCGGAAACGTCGGATATAATCGCACTTCATTATCACAAGTAGACAGGGAGATACCTTCCTGAAAACTTTTGATGAAACTGATGTGTTTAATTCCATAAAGTATTATATTTGTGCAATTATTATTAAAGTTATGCATAAAAGCCTAATCCAATATATGCAAGATTCCATCCGCAATAATTGGGAGAATCTTGCTCTTACCGACTTCAACGGTGTATCATATCAATACCGCGACATCGCGCGTAAAATTGCGAAACTGCATCTTCTTTATGAACATGCCGGCATAAAACGCGGCGACAAAATCGCGTTATGCGGCAAGAACTCGTCGCAGTGGGCTGTGGCATTTCTCGCTACCGTGACCTATGGAGCTGTCGCAGTCCCGATTCTTCACGAGTTCAAGCCCGACAATATACATCACCTTGTATCACATTGTGATGCAAGATTATTTTTCACCGACGACTCGACCTGGGAAAACCTCGACCCCGATTCAATGACCAAACTTGAAGGGGTTGTAAATCTCACTGACTTTTCACTGTTGATGTCGCGCAACGACAAGCTTAAAGCCGCACGTCAGCGCCTCAACGAACTATTCGGGAAAAAATATCCTGAACGGTTCACTCCGGAAGATGTGAAGTTTCACTCTGAAAAAGAAGATGACGTAGCTGTAATAAACTACACTTCAGGGTCTACCGGCTTCTCCAAAGGAGTCATGCTCACTTACAAGAATCTTTGGAGCAATATACAGTTCTGCATCGACGGGCTTACATTTCTCAACGCTGGCGACGGCATAGTGTGTATGTTGCCCCTCGCCCACATGTACGGGCTTATCGTAGAGTTCATTCACCCCTTTGTCAAGGGCTGTCACATCTATTTCCTCACCCGCGTGCCATCGCCGAAAGTAATTCTTGACGCTTTTGCCACTGTAAAGCCCAAGCTTATCGTCACGGTGCCGCTGATTATCGAGAAGATTGTAAAAACCAAGGTATTCCCGCTGCTTGACAAGCCGTTGATGAAGCTGCTTCTGCACGTGCCGTTTATCGATGAGAAACTGCTTGACAAAATCAAGAGAGGACTTACCGATGCATTTGGAGGCAATGTAAAAGAGATAATAATCGGCGGAGCCGGACTGAACAAGGAGGTTGAGACTTTCCTGCGCCGTATCGGATTCCCGTACACGGTAGGATATGGCATGACAGAGTGCGGGCCGCTTATCGCATATGCGCCCTGGAATATACAGCGCACCGGCTCATGCGGAAAACCGGTCGACCGCATGGAATGTCGCATCGAGTCTACCGACCCGGTGAACATTCCCGGAGAACTCTGGGTGAAGGGTGACAACGTGATGAAAGGATATTTCAAAAACAAAGAAGCCACAGAGTCAGTCATGAAGGACGGATGGATGAATACCGGCGACCTATGCACGATGGACAACGACGGGTTCATCTATATACGCGGAAGAAACAAAAACATGATACTCGGGCCTTCGGGACAAAACATATATCCTGAAGAAATCGAGCAGAAGCTTAACAACATGCCCTATGTCGCCGAGTCGATAGTGATTGACGGCGACGGCAAGCTGATAGCCCTCGTATATCCCGACATGGACCAGGCGACTAAAGACGGAGTGCCTATGGACGAGATGGGGAAAATTATGGATGAGAATATAAAGACCCTCAACAAGGAGCTTCCTGCCTACTCGCAGATATCCAAGGTCAAAATCCACTATCAGGAATTTGAAAAGACACCTAAACGCTCCATCAAGCGTTATCTATACCAGCGGGCAAAGTGATGAGACTGATTGTGGCTGCAATTACATTTCTGGTGTCGTACTATGCCGTTACGATAAACGCGGCGACACCTATCTGTGGCGATGTCGAAGTCGGCATCGACAGGATGTATGAGTTTGTAAAGACCCACAATGAAAATTTTCCCCGCGAAATTGCCGAGGCTTACTATCACATCGGGAAGAAATATGGCGTCAGGGGCGACATTGCCCTGTGTCAGGCGATACTTGAGACCGGATGGTTCCGCTTTTCCGATGATACGGCAGTCACGTCAGACCAATATAATTTCTGCGGACTCGGCGTGACAGCCAAGAAAGAACGCGGTCACGCCTTTGACAGCATAGAGGCAGGTGTCACGGCACAGATACAGCACCTCTTTGCCTATGGCAGCAGCGACAACCTGCCTGACGGCGAAGAAATAATCGACCCGAGATTCTCCTATGTAAGCCGGGGCTCGGCATCGACATGGGAAGAGCTTAACGGGCGATGGGCGGCAAACAAGCACTATTCCGACCGCATATTAGCCTTGTTCTACCGAATGTCGGAACGCACTGTCCTGACTATCGAAGTAGACATCCCGGATGAATACTGGGAATCGGACCGGTAAAAGACTTACAACTGTAAACATTTAGACTTATGACTTATCACGACATAACTACTGATGACCGAAAATTCATGGACTTGGCATGTAAACTTGCCGAGGAAAATGTCAATGCAGGCGGAGGACCGTTTGGCGCAATAATAGTCAGGAACGGGGAAATCATATCCACAGGAGTCAACACTGTGACCCGAGACAACGACCCTACCGCCCACGCCGAAATGAACGCAATAAGAAGCGCGTGTCACTCCTTGGACAGGTTCAAGCTCGGGGATTGTGTCATCTACAGTTCATGCGAGCCGTGCCCTATGTGTCTTAGCGCACTATACTGGGCGGGAGTAAAGCGCATCTATTACGGCAACACGAAGGAAGATGCCGACAGGATAAATTTCAGCGACAGCTTCATTTACAAGGAAATCGACAAGAAACCGGCGGAACGGATGATTCCGTGCATACACATCGAGGGCACGACAGCGATAAAAGCTTTTGACCTCTGGGAGAAAAGCACTGACAAAATCGTGTACTGAGGCTACTGCCGGCAGAGCTGCCTGTAACCGATGGCAAAGTATTCACGCTCAAACTCAACAGGGCGAAGCAGCTTACCGTCATATTCAACAATATCAAGGTCAATCGGTACGATTCCGGTGATTTTTGACTCGGAAGCCCGTCCCGACTTTCGCTCGTAGTCTTTCAGCAGTCCATTGAGAGTCGCTGAATCAAGAGCAGTAAACCCGATAGCGACGCAGTTAAAATAAGCCGGATACCTGCCGCTATATTCGGGGGTCTCATAAATGTCAGATGTAGCACACTCTGAAAGCACTTCATGCAACCACTTTACAGCAGCGTCCATCATGTAATCCCGTGAAGGAGCATTACTTCCTATGCTCACTATAACCTTTTTCATCCCTGCGCAATGCCTTTCATCGAGAGAGCAATCCTTCCGCGTTCATAGTCGATATCAATGACCCTTACCCTTACATGCTGATGCAGAGACACCACCTCGGCGGGATTGGAAACAAAACTGTCACAGAGCTGCGAGATATGCACAAGACCGTTTTCATGTAGACCGAGGTCGACAAAACAGCCAAACGCAGTTATATTATTGACGATGCCGTTAAGTTCCATACCGACAGACAAATCCTTGATGTCGCGCACTTTGTCGTCAAACTCCATAACCTCGACGCGGGCACGCGGGTCACGTCCGGGCTTTTCAAGCTCAAGTACAATATCGGTAAGTGTCGGAAGGCCTACGCTCTTGTCAACATAGGGCGAAAGATCAAGTTCATTAAGCAGTCTCGGATTCTTAATCAATGTCTCGACGCCGCAATGATTGTCGGCGGCAATACGGGCGATAAGCTCGTAGCGCTCGGGGTGAACGGCTGTATTGTCAAGTATATTTTCCCCGTCAGGAATCCTTAAAAAGCCGGCACACTGCTGATAAGCCTTTTCACCCATTCTCGGCACATCGAGCAACTCTTCACGGCGTCTGAAATCACCATGCTCGGCACGATAAGTGACTATATTTGAAGCAAGAGCCGGACCTATGCCTGATACATAAGACAATAACTCGCGAGAAGCGGTGTTGACATTGACCCCGACTGAGTTGACACAGCTCTCAACCGTATAGTTAAGCGCCTCTTTCAGTTTGCCCTGGTCGACATCGTGCTGATACTGCCCTACCCCGATGGATTTAGGCTCAATCTTCACCAACTCGGCAAGGGGGTCAATCAGACGTCTGCCGATTGACACGGCACCTCTAACCGTAACGTCATAATCAGGGAACTCGTCACGCGCTATTTTAGAAGCAGAATATACCGACGCACCGTTCTCACTGACGACAAACACCTGTATCTTTCTCGGATAACGTATCGAAGAGAGAAATTTCTCCGTCTCGCGGCTCGCAGTGCCGTTACCTACAGCTATTGCATCAATCCGATAAGACTCCACAAGACGGCTCACCTTGAATGCAGAGCCGTGAAAATCATTCTGTGGCGGATTAGGATAAATGACCTCTGTGTGAAGAAGGTTGCCCTGCTCGTCAAGACACACAACCTTACATCCCGTACGGAATCCGGGGTCAATGGCAAGCACCCGTTTATGACCGAGAGGAGGAGCGAGAAGAAGCTGCCTTACATTGTCGGCAAACATCGCTATCGCACCGTCATCGGCCTTCGACTTCGCGATAGCCATGACCTCCGTCTCGATAGACGGGCGTATCAGACGGCGGTAGCTATCCTTAACGGTAGCCTTTATGAGCGAGGCAGTCTCCGGAGTGGCTCCGGGCTTTACAAAAAGCCGGGCAAGTCGCTCGATCATCTCTTCATCATCAATAGAGATGCTCATTTTCAAAAATCCGTCGGCTTCTCCACGCAATATGGCAAGCAGTCTGTGGGACGTTATTGAACGTAGCGGACTGCTGAAGTCAAAATAGTTTCTATAATTGTTTCCTTCTTCTTCCTTACCGGCGACAGCCTTTGCCGTTATCACAGCGTTTCGCTGATAGCGCGAACGCACAATCGAACGAGCCTTCTCGCTCTCGCTCATCCATTCGGCAATTATGTCCTGAGCTCCCGAAACAGCATCTTTTTCATCAGCCACATCACCTTTGACAAACTTCTTTGCCGCCTTCCCAACATTATCGAGATTCTGCGACATAATCATCCGCGCAAGCGGCTCAAGCCCTTTTTCGGCAGCCATTACCGCCCTTGTGCGCCTGTGTGGCTTATATGGAAGATACAAATCCTCCAGCACCGACGGGTCAAGTGTCTCTTCTATCTTTTTCTGGAGCTCGGCAGTGAGCTTACCCTGCTCCTTTATAGTCGCCAGGATAGCTTCCTTTCTTTTGACAAGAGCGGTCAACGCCTCATATCGGAGTTTTATATTGTGTACAGTCACCTCGTCAAGCGCACCTGTAGCTTCTTTTCGGTAACGGCTTATAAACGGTATTGTAGCGCCGTCATCAAGGAGTTTTACCGTTGCTGAAACCTGTTTGCGGAGTATGTTCATCTCTCCGGCTATTATAGAAAAAAGCTCACTGCTCATTGTTGTGTGGAAGAAGATATATATTTTTAATTATGTGACTTTTTTAGAGTAAGCACCGTGATTTCCGGCGTGGCTCCTATACGTGCCGGTATAGCCACTGTGCCAAGCCCGATATTGACATAAAGCTTATGGCTGCCGTCGCTGTCATTATACAAGCCGCCCCATGTAGGATAACGCCATGCCGCAGGCGACACACCGCCGACCTCCATCTGCATGGCGTGGGTGTGGCCCGACAGGGACAGCCCTATATTAATTGTATCGTTATCAGCGATTTTTTCTACCCAATGTGCGGGATTATGAGTAAGCAGCAGTTTAAACGTGCTGTCGCTTTGACATGGATAAGCCTTGTCAAGGTCACCATATACGGTAAATGGCGGGTCACCCCAGTTTTCAACCCCGACAACAGCGATAGAGTCACCGCCGCGATATATAAACTCGGTCTTGTTATTGAGCAGCCTCCAGCCCATTTTACGCTGCAGGTCATTCATAAGCGCCATGTTGGCACGCTTTGCCGCGTCGCTCTGCCATTCGCAGTAATCGCCATAATCATGATTGCCGAGAATCGAATATACACCGTCGGGAGCGTCAAGTCTCGACAAGACTCCGACAAACGGCAAGAGCTCATCTGTGCGACGGTTTACAATATCTCCGGTAAACATTATGGCGTCCACATCAAGACCGTTAAGCTTATCGACAACCTCACTTACAAAGGTAGTGTCGTTTCCATATGTCCCGACATGGAAATCAGAAAACTGGGCAATCTTGTAACCGTCAAACCGCTCGGGAAGATTGTCAACCATTACCTCGACCTGTTTTATCTGGACTGACGTGCGGTTTATCAGCGCCGCCCACCACATTACGCCAAACACGGCTACGGCCGCGACAGCACCGATGACCGCCGGAAGTCTCCAGCTTTTTCGCCGCCATAGGCGCGGCAGATAACCGATAAAACTGATAAGGCAAAATATGTATTTTGGGATATATACCGAAAAATAGGCGTAGAGCATCCACATTATACACACAAGCATGCTGTCACTGCCACTACGCCGGGGAAGACAGATTGTCACCACCAGAAACAACAGGCATAACAGCGAGCTCCAGGCATAGGCGACGCCCCAGAACCTTCGGCGCGCAACAGCAGTAATGCGCCGCCATATATAGTAGTCAACAAACACGTTGACTACCATAAGTATAATCATTATCAATAACGGCAATCTCATAGTGTCATAAATTCAGCAATCCGACAAATCGCATGACTTTACGCTTCACTGCTGCATGTCTCGGCTGAAATCTTATTCTTTAACGGATTAGCATACATCGTAAGCATCATCTCATATAAGAAAACATTATCCTCGTCAGTTAGTTCAGGGATGTCCACCTTTTCAAGCTGTGTCCTGATGTAACGTTCAAACGCCTCTTCCTCCTCTGAGGTATATCTGTCGGCAAACTGCGAGCTGCCATGCAGCTTGTCATAAGCGATATAATTGATAGGGAATATCATATAGCCGGAATGTATCTGGCTGTCAACGGCATCACACACATCACGCGCAATCTGGCTCTTATCGGCATCCTCGGGAATGAGGTCGATAAACGGGTTTAGCGGAGTCCCTACATTAAAATGCACCCTTCCCTTAGGCTGGAGCAGACCGGTCTCCATAGCAAAAAGGTCATCACGCTGAGTCTTTTTAAACTCCGGGTCGTTACGGCGCAGCAGAAACTCACGAGCCTTCAGATAATCGTTGGGGTCATATTCATAAGAGATTGACACCGGAAGAAGATTTATCTCCTTCAAGTTGTCGCGGAAATCACCGTCACCGGCAAGCCCGAGCATCTTTATAAGAGAATCCTGGGCAAGGTCGCTTGAGTCCTTGCTCCTGCCCTGACGCTCCGCAATCCACACCGACTGTCCTTCTTCACCGACAGTAAAATGGATATATGACGACAACTCTTTAGCTGCCTCCAGAGCCTTTACCTTAGGCAGGTCGCGCTTGACAATAAAGCTTTTGTTAAGTCTTACAAGATCGCTGATCCACTCATAGATAAGCAGATTGTTTCCGATAGCCACCTGAGTAGTAGGATACCCTGAACGAAGGAAACACAGATTCAGGAAAGAGGTGTCAAGCACGATATCACGATGATTGGTGATAAACGTGTAAGCCTTTGACGGGTCTATGCGGTCGATACCTTCAATCGTAAGCCCGGAAGTGGTCTTTGAAGCAAGCATCTCAAGGAATGGCCACATTATCTTATGCTGGAACGTGTCTTTGTCTCTTACCTGAAGGAGATCGTCACACATTTCTTTATAGTCAACATTGGGTAATACCCACTTTACAGCATGTTCAAATCCCGGCTCTTTTACCAGATGCTGCATCTTTTCATGAAACATACTGTCGGGATAAGGAGCTATGTCTTCAAATGGTCGTGAATCCTGTGTCATAACTATATTTATTATTTCTGTTTTTCTAATTTAATTAAATTCAACGGTTAAATCTATTTGGTCCAGACATCAGAGTCTGTCATTATCATTGTATTTGCGCCAGCGCTCTATCAGCGAAGTCATGTCATCGGGAATGGGGGCGGTGAAAAACATCTCTTCACCGGTAGCCGGATGCACAAAGCCGAGAGTGCGCGCATGAAGCGCCTGACGGGGACACACGGCAAAACTGTTTGCGATAAACTGCCTGTATTTTGACGAAGTAGTGCCGCGCAACACCTCGTCACCCCCATAACGCGCGTCATTAAACAAGGGATGTCCGATATGTTTCATATGGACACGTATCTGATGGGTGCGACCGGTCTCAAGCACACACTTCACTACCGTCACATAGCCCAGCGGCTCAATCGTGTAATAATGGGTGACGGCATGTTTGCCATACTCGCCGTCGGGAAACACCGCCATCTGCAGCCTGTCTTTCAGGCTTCTGCCGATATTGCCTTCAATCCTGCCGTCGGCAGGGTCGGGGCGTCCCCACACGACCGCGACATATTCCCTCTTTGTCGTCTTGTTAAAAAACTGCTTCCCAAGATGAGTCTTTGCGTCGGGGGTCTTCGCCACGACAAGCAGTCCCGATGTATCTTTATCTATTCGATGCACAAGCCCCATACGCGGGTCGTTGACATCATATTCCGGATTATCCTTGAAGTGCCACGCAAGAGCGTTGACAAGTGTGCCATGATAGTTGCCGTGTCCCGGATGCACCACAAGCCCAGCAGGCTTATTGACGACAAGCAGGTGCTCATCCTCATAGACGATATCAAGCGGTATGTCTTCGGCGATGATTTCAAGTTCATAACGAGGGCGGTCCATCACTACAGTCACCACATCAAGTGGCTTGACCCTGTAATTGGACTTTACCGGCTTGCCATTGACAAGTATACAGCCGGCATCGGCAGCCTGCTGGACGCGGTTGCGCGACGACTTTTCGAGGCGTGCCACCAGAAACTTGTCGACGCGCAGAAGCTGCTGTCCCTTGTCGGCTACAAACCGGAAATGCTCGTAAAGCCCGTTGCCGTCATCTTCAGCATCATCACCGTCAATCACGAGACCGTCGGGACAGCCTTCATACAGGCTTTCAGACATGTTCACATCCTTTTCCATGATAAGCCGGTCCATTAGTTGATGTCAAGCTCGGCAGCCTCTTCATCGCCAAGGATAGCCTCAGCGACACTCATGCTGTCATCTTCATTGGCAATGCCCTGCCCCACCTCAAGAGTCACAGTCGCAGAAGAAGGAATGCGCGCTCCGGGCCGCAACGTGACGCCGTTAAACTTGACGGCGAGGACAAGGTCGCGGTACTCGCTTGCCACGTATTGCTCCTTGATATTCTTCACGCCAAGCCCCTCAAGAGTCGAGCGTGCCTGTCGCAGCGACATGTCGGCAAGATCGGGCACAGAAATCATCTTGGGCGTAAAAGCGATAACGGTAAGATACACCGTGCGGTTAGGCTTCACTTTGGTATTGGCTCTCGGCGACTGCTCAATGACTGTGCCGGGACGCGTCTTGTCATCATATATCGAATCGGAAAGCTCCGGTTCAAGTCCTGCCGTACGCAGCGCTGTAGCCGCCTGCTCATACGAAAGTCCTTTTATATTCGGGACCACTTCATATTTGCCGTGCTCGGTCCATATGTCAAGCCATATAAGGGTTATCCATATCACGCCACAGCCGGCAAGCAATATCAGCAGAAAATTAAACAGTATCGGATGATCTTTTATAAAGTTCCTTTTATTTTGTTTTGATGTTTCTTCCACTATATCAAATTTTAGTTAATCGGATGTGTCACGCTATGCAACACTCCACCAATCAAGCGCAAAATTAATTAAAAAAGGCGAAATAAGGGTTGCTAACATACAAAATTGTAGGTCAAATTGAGTTAAAACAGGATTTCAATCAAAAAATCGCCCGTTTTTTATCATATCACGCGATTTATTATTAACTTTGCAGCTTGAATATTCGACTGCATATATGCGTAAATACATTTATATATCACTTTCACTGCTGATGCTATCCGTCATGTCGTCATGTGGCGAGTATAACCGCATCTTGAAAAGCAATGACAACGAGGCGAAGCTTGCTTACGCCCGCAAGGCTTTTGACCAGAAGAAATACACCCAGGCGGCAACCGTGCTTCAGGACATCGTGGCGACGATGAAAGGCACCAGAAACGCCGAGGAATCGCTGTATCTGCTCGGCCTCAGCCTGTATGAAAACAAGGATTACATAAATTCATCGGCATATTTCCACACCTATTATACACGATATCCGAAAGGGAAATATGCAGAAATGGCACGCTTTTATTCAGGCTACGGATGGTATCTTGACTCTCCCGAGCCTCAGCTCGACCAGAGCGGCACAATAAAGGCCATCGAGGAGCTTCAGGCTTTTCTGGACTACTTCCCCAAGAGCGACAAAGTGCCCGTGGCACAAAATGCCATATTCGAGCTACAGGACAAGCTGACACTAAAAGAGCTGCAGAACGCTCAGCTATATTACAATCTTGGCAACTACATGGGCAACAACTACGAGTCGGCGGTAATCGTCGCCCGTAACGCCATAAAGGCATATCCGTATTCAAAATACAAGGAAGAGCTTGAAATGCTAATCCTCAAGTCGCGCTACCAGGAGGCGGCACAGAGCGTGGAAGAGAAGAAAGCCGACCGCTTCCGCGAAGTCGTCGATGAATACTACTCATTCATCAACAACTACCCCGACACCCACAACCGAAAGGAAGCCGACAACATCATGAAGATTGCCAGCAAATACGTAAACGAATAAATTATTAATATAATGGACTACAAGAAATCCAACGCACCTCTCACAACCACAACCCGCGACCTCACCAAGATGTCGCAGGACACCGGTAATATCTACGAAACCGTGTGCATTATCGCAAAGCGCGCCAACCAGATTGCCGGAGAAATGAAACATGACCTTGAGAAAAAGCTCCAAGAGTTTGCCTCTCTCAATGACAACCTTGAGGAAATTTCAGAAAACCGTGAGCAAATCGAGATTTCACGTTACTACGAAAAACTCCCCAAGCCCACTCTTATCGCAACTCAGGAGTATATCGAAGGCAAAATCCATTTCCGCAATCCGTCAAAAGACAAAAACCTTGACTAAGGCTTTGCCATGTCAAGGATATTCATTAACTTTGTGCGCTCTTTAGAGCAATTGTATATTTATTAACTTTTTAATTTCATTAAGAATGCACCTAAATTCTGAAGAAAAAGTAAACATCTTTGAGAAATACGGTAAGGGCAAGACTGATACTGGCTCACCTGAAGCTCAGATAGCATTATTCTCGGTTCGTATTGCTCATTTGACTGAACACCTCAAGTCAAATCACAAAGATTATACTACTGCGCGTGCTCTTAAAGCTTTGGTAGGTAAGCGTCGCCGCCTTCTTGACTACCTTATCAAGAAGGACATCAACCGCTACCGCGCTATCATCGCTCAGAAGGAGCTTGGTATCCGCAAGTAACCGCAAGTTTACTTAAAGATTACAATGGAGCTGTGTCAAATAAGGCACAGCTCCTTTTTTATACCCAAATCCCCACCCTTGCTATATACATCGGGGCTAACTTGTCTATAAAAAAATGACGGCACACCCTGCAAAGAGCATGCCGTCAAGCATCATGGAATTATGATTATTATTTCTTGAAGAAACGGTTGTAAAGACCCTGGAAGCCCTGTCCGTGACGAGCCTCGTCCTTAGCCATTTCATGAACAGTATCGTGGATTGCATCGTGTCCGAGCTCCTTTGCGCGACGTGCGATACGCATCTTGTCCTCGTTGGCACCTGCCTCAGCAGCCATGCGCTTTTCAAGGTTAGTCTTGGTATCCCATACAACCTCGCCGAGCAGTTCAGCAAACTTGGCAGCATGCTCAGCCTCTTCAAATGCGTAACGCTTGAAAGCCTCAGCGATTTCGGGATAGCCTTCGCGGTCAGCCTGACGAGACATGGCAAGATACATTCCTACTTCGCCACATTCGCCGTTGAAGTGGGCGGTAAGGTCCTTAATCATCTCCTCGTCACAGCCCTTTGCAGAACCGATTTCGTGCTCGGTCACAAATACAAGGTCGGCAGTCTCATCAAGTTCTTTGAACTTGCTTGCGGGAGCGCCACAAACGGGGCACTTCTCAGGAGCTTCGTTACCTTCATGAACATATCCACATACAGTACAAATAAATTTCTTTGCCATTTTTCTTAAATTTTAGATAGTTATACGAATTTATTTAATTTTGGTCATTAATATCAGTCAAACTCATCTCTTTGCGGGAAGAGCTACAGTCGCCACACAATCCCTTAAAGCACAAATCAACGCCCTCAACACTGAAGCCCGAATCATCGGAGCTAAGCGACACGGCAATCTCATCGCGAAGAGGCACATCGAAAAGCGAGCCACACTTGCGGCAGAAGAAATGGGCATGAGGGGTAAGCGCCAGATCATAACGCGCATTACGCGAATCCACATTCAACATCGTAACCGCACCTGTGCCGACAAGCACGCGAAGCGTATTATATACCGTAGCAAGTGACAATGTAGGCATCTCTTTTACAAGCGCATCATAGATTACCTCAGCCGAGGGATGTACAGGATTATCAATCATGAAACGTGTCACAGCTATACGCTGAGCCGATGGCCTTACGCCATGCATCTGCAGATATTCTGTTGCGCGTCTCATCTTTTCCATATATTGAATCTCTCTAATTTTATAATTATTACAAAATTAGAAATACTATTGAAACTACCAAAATTATTTTCCCTAAAATTCATTAATTCGCATATAATCCTCAGAAAACACCCCATCTACCCTACTTTCACAGCACCTCTTATACTATATTATAATATGTAAAGATGCCAACTGGCACAGAAAGCGCAGCCGGGCGACGCGCCTAAAAAGAAAAGGAGCCGCGCCTATTTCGGCGCAGCTCCTGCAAAATAAGATTAAGTCTTTTCCTTAATTCAATATGCCATATTTCTTAAATACCTTCTGAATCTTCTCCAAAGCTGTCTCAACCTGCTCTTTGGTGTGAGTAGACATTAGGCTGAAACGAATCAGGGTATCGTGAGGAGCCACAGCCGGAGAAACCACAGGATTCACAAATATGCCGTCTTCAAGCAAGTCGTGAGTAATGGCAAATGTCTTGTTATTATCCCTTACAAACAGAGGGATGATAGGAGTCGAGGTATTACCAATCTCACATCCCATCTCACGGAATCCATCAAGAGCAAAGTTGGTCAGCTCCCAAAGGTGATCCTGGATTTCAGGCTCACTCTCCATGATGTCAAGCGCCGCCATTACAGCCGCAGTCGATGCCGGAGTGATTGATGCGGTAAAGATATAAGAGCGAGAGTGATGACGCAGATAGTTGGTAATCTCCTTATCGGTAGCAATGAAACCGCCAAGCGAAGCAAACGACTTGCTGAATGTACCCATAATAAGGTCAACGTCGTCAGTCAGTCCAAAATGGTCACACACGCCGCGACCACCCTTGCCGAACACACCTATACCGTGAGCCTCATCGACCATGACAGTAGCGTCATACTGCTTTGCAAGGCGCACAATCTCGGGAAGATTGCAGACATCGCCCTCCATTGAGAACACGCCGTCAGTCACAATCAGTTTTACCTTATCGGGGTCACACTTCTTCAACTGAGCCTCAAGCGACTCCATGTCGTTGTGCTTGTACTTCAACGCCTGAGAGAAAGAGAGACGGCGACCGTCAATAATCGAAGCATGATCCTGCTCGTCAAAGAGGATATAGTCTTCCCTGCCTGTAAGAGTCGAAACGACACCGAGGTTCACTTCAAATCCGGTAGAATATATCATTGCATCCTCCTTGCCGACGTAAGCCGCGAGACGAGCCTCAAGCTCCTTATGGATGTCAAGTGTACCGTTAAGAAACGGAGAGCCGGCACATCCGGTACCATATTTCTTAATAGCCTCGATAGCAGCCTCTTTTACCTTAGGATGATTTACGAGACCGGTATAGCAGTTTGACCCGAACATCAACACCTTTCTGCCGTTGATTATAACTTCCGGATCCTGTTCACTTGATATTGCACGGAAATAAGGATAAATGCCTAAAGCCTTGGCTTTCTGCGGCTCTTGATACTTGTCAAGTTTAGCTTGTAATAGCTTCATAATTATCTATATAGTATAGCTTTTAGCGATTATTCGTAATGATCGGCAACTCCCGATCCTCTAAAATTGCAGGCTGCAAAGTTAGCAAATCTCCGGCAATAAACGCAAAAAAACCTTAATTTTAATGGGGTTACAATCTATAAAAAGTCTTAATGAGGCTTATTCCTTCGCGTCATGAGGCACTGCCGGTGAAGGACGGTCAAGTTTTTCTCCATTTTCAGCAAGTTTGCCATCTTTCATCTTCAGTTTAACCATGTCAAATCCCTGTCCATAGACACCGTTCACATTGGCTTGCGTGATAAAGGCATCCTTATCTATCGACTTTACGATACGGAATATCGTGACTGATTCAATCTTACGGCACATGACGAGAAGCACCTTGACAGGATGTTTTGAATACCACCCCATGCCCTCAAGCACAGTACATCCGCGCCTTGCCTCATTGTTGATAGCATCGGCAATCTTTTCCCAATGAGATGAAATTATAGTAAACTGCACAGCCTGGCGAGTGGTGTTAATAATCTGGTCAGCCATAAAAGAGGCAAGAAAAGTAACCACAAGACCATATACCACATTATCAATCTGGTGGAATATCAGGAAGCTTGACGAGATAATGATAAAGTCACAATAAATCATCATGCGCCCGATTGACACGTTACTGTGTTTCGACACCATCGCAGCGATAATGTCAGTGCCGCCGGTAGAGCCGTTATGGGTAAATGCCAGTCCGATGCCGACACCACACATCATAGCGCCAATGATTATGTTCATGAAAGTCTGCTGCGCAATGAGCGGTTCCGGAAACATAGGCTGCAAGATACCTATAAAAAGGTTGATAACCGTGGCACCGAATATAGTGCGTATGACAAACTGCTTGCCGACAACTTTATAGGCGATAGCAAGAAGGGCAAGGTTACATCCGTAAGAGGTTATAGCAACAGGAATTCCGGTAAGGAAGTAAACAATCGAGCCGAGACCCACAAGACCGCCGATAACCACTTTTTCAGGGAGCACAAACGCACAGAAGCCGAACGCGTATATAAGAAGTCCCAAAACGATTATGACATAATCCCTGGTAGACAGCCAGATACTGTTAGGTGAAAATTTCATTGCCTGATGATAGCTTATATTAATTTATTATTGGTGCAAAATTACGTCAATCGCCATAATACACAAAATAATATTAACAAAAAAATACACATCGCGCCGCGATCCCCGGAACACACTTTTCCGGCAAAAAAACGACAATGGCGTGCGGGTCATATCGCCCACACGCCATTGTATTATCCTATAGATATAAATCTCAGTCTTTAATCTTTGCCTTGATAAACTCGCGGTTAAGACGGGCTATGTTGCTCAGAGAGATGTTTTTCGGACATTCTGCCGCACATGCACCTGTATTGGTACAGTTACCGAATCCGAGCTCATCCATCTTCTTCACCATAGCACGGGCACGACGCGCACGCTCTACCTGACCCTGGGGAAGGAGAGCAAACTGGCTTACCTTTGCAGAGACAAAGAGCATTGCCGAGCCGTTCTTACAAGCTGCCACACACGCGCCGCAGCCAATGCAGGTAGCTGCATCCATCGCGAGGTCAGCATTAATCTTAGAGATAGGAAGACTGTTGGCATCCTGTGCGCCTCCACAATTAAACGACACGTAACCGCCTGCCTGCTGAATCTTGTCAAACGCGTTGCGGTCTACCATAAGGTCCTTGATTACGGGGAACGCAGCCGAGCGCCAAGGCTCAACCGTGATTACCTCGCCATCCTGGAAGCGACGCATGTAGAGCTGACATGTAGTGGCTCCGGTAGCGGGACCGTGGGGATGTCCGTTGATGTAAAGAGAACACATACCGCAGATACCCTCACGACAGTCATGGTCGAAGGCTATCGGCTCCTCGTGATTAGCCACGAGTTGCTCATTGAGTATGTCAAGAGTTTCAAGGAAAGAGGTATCGGTATCAGTCTCAACCGTATAAGTCTTGAACTCGCCTTTTTCCTTCGGTCCGGCTTGACGCCACACCTTAAGTTGAACAGTTATATTTGCCATTTGAGTTTACTTTTCTTAGTGATGTGAAAAATTACGACTTATAGTTACGGGTCTGAACCTTGATAGCCTCATAGTGAAGCGGCTCTTTGATAAGCTCCGGAGCCTTGTCGTCGCTTCCCTGATAGTCCCAGCACGATACGTAGAAGTAATTCTGGTCATCGCGCTTTGCCTCGCCTTCCTCAGTCTGATATTCTTCGCGGAAGTGACCGCCGCAGCTTTCGTTACGGTTAAGAGCGTCGTAAGCGACGAGCTCGCCCATAGTGATAAAGTCATTAAGACGGAATGCCTTGTCAAGCTCGATGTTCATGCCGTCGGCAGTACCGGGCACATAAAGATTGGCCTGGAATTCCTTGCGGAGGTTTTTCAGCTTCTCAAGAGCGGTGGTAAGACCTTCCTTGGTGCGACCCATACCTACATACTCCCACATGATGTGACCGAGTTCCTTGTGGATTGAGTCAACAGAGCGTTTACCCTGAATCTTCAGGAAGTTTTCCTGAGCCTCAACACACTTCTTCTCAGCCTCGTCAAATTCCGGAGTGTCGGTAGAGAAACGGGGCACTGTAATCTGGTCAGAGAGATAGTTCTGGATTGTATAGGGAAGCACGAAGTAACCGTCGGCAAGACCCTGCATGAGCGCAGACGCACCAAGACGGTTGGCACCGTGGTCAGAGAAGTTACATTCACCGATTGCGAAAAGACCCTTCAGTGAAGTCTGAAGCTCGTAGTCTACCCAGATACCACCCATAGTGTAGTGGATAGCGGGGAAAATCATCATCGGGTTGTAATAAACCTCGCCGTTGATTTCACGACCCACCTCTCCGGGGTTGACGTCGGTGATTTCTTCATACATGTCAAAGAGGTTGCCATAGCGCTGACGCACTGTGTCGATTCCAAGACGGTTGATTGCATCGCTGAAGTCAAGGAACACGGCAAGACCGGTGTTGTTCACGCCAAATCCCTTGTCGCAACGCTCCTTGGCAGCACGTGAAGCAACGTCACGGGGCACGAGATTACCGAATGCCGGATAACGACGCTCAAGATAGTAGTCGCGGTCTTCTTCGGGGATGTCAGAGCCCTTGATTTCACCCGACTGAAGCTTCTTTGCATCCTCAAGCTTCTTGGGAACCCAGATACGACCGTCGTTACGAAGCGACTCTGACATGAGGGTAAGCTTTGACTGCTGGTCGCCATGCACGGGGATACAGGTGGGGTGAATCTGTACGTAAGCGGGATTAGCGAAATATGCGCCCTTGCGGTAGCAAGCCATAGCCGCGCTACAGTTACATCCCATAGCGTTGGTCGACAGGAAGTAAGCGTTTCCATATCCACCGGTGGCGATAACCACAGCGTGGGCGGCGAAGCGCTCAAACTTACCGGTCACAAGGTTTTTGGCGATAATACCGCGTGCTCTTCCGTCAATCATAACCACGTCATGCATCTCATAGCGGTTGTAGCTCTTCACCTTTCCGAGGTTAATCTGGCGGTTGAGAGAAGAGTAAGCGCCGAGAAGGAGCTGCTGACCGGTCTGACCCTTTGCATAGAAAGTACGAGACACCTGTGCGCCACCGAATGAACGGTTGGCAAGCAGACCTCCGTATTCGCGAGCGAAGGGAACGCCCTGAGCCACACACTGGTCAATTATATTGTTAGACACCTCGGCAAGACGGTAGACATTTGCCTCGCGGGCACGATAGTCACCACCCTTAACGGTGTCATAGAACAAACGATATACAGAGTCACCGTCATTCTGGTAATTCTTTGCCGCGTTAATACCACCCTGCGCTGCAATCGAGTGAGCGCGACGGGGAGAGTCCTGAATGCAGAAGTTAAGTACATTGAAACCCATCTCGGCAAGAGATGACGCAGCCGACGCACCTGCAAGACCTGTACCTACAACAATAATGTCAAGACGACGCTTGTTGGCAGGGTTTACAAGCTTCTGGTGAGCCTTGTAGTTGGTCCATTTCTCAGCGATAGGACCTTCCGGGATTTTGGAATCAGCCGGATTCATCACTTTTACGTTTTCTTTAGTTAAATCCATATCGCAAATTAATTTTCAGGTTGAACATTAGTTTCCGCAGGTGTACCTTCAAGATAGTCAAGAAGGCTGACTACAGGCTCGAAGCGTGCAATCTCGTTGTTAAGCCACTCTTCGGTGACACCCATCTGCATAGCCTGCTGAGGCTCGCCGAGGAGAGCCTTGAGCTGAGAGTCGTGCTCACGTACGGTAGAAGAGAACTCGTCATATTTGAAGCGGTCAACGGGAATACCTACTGCATCGCCCATCACTTCCTTGTACTGGTCGCGGAGTGTAGCGTCCTTTTTGTAGAAATCGTTGTTGGCATTTACGGTAAACACGATAGCCTGCGCGATGAAGAGCAACACCACAATCGAAGTCCACCAGCAAGCGATGGATTTAAGGCGCGGAAGCCAGGTGATGTTATTCCATCCTGCTGACTGGAACATTGACCAGAAGCCATGGTTCATGTGAAACCACAAAGCGATGAAACCGATGATGTAGACAATCGGAGTCCATACACAAGAGAACGCCTCCTGAATGAACAGGGTACCCATCGAGGGAGGAAGCACGCTCTCTGCGCCACGGATTTCCTGAAGCTGCATCTTTGCCCAGAACTGAATCATGTGTACGACAAGGAATGCAAGAATCACAATTCCGAGCACGAGCATGTTTTGAGACGACCACTCTACTGTCGCGGGCTTCTTTGACACATTGTAACGGTCGTTACCACGTGCCTTGCGGTTCTGCAAAGTCAGCCAAACAGCATAGATAATGTGCACGATGAAAAGCGCGGCAAGACCCAGAGAAGCAACCAGCGCATACCAGTTGGCTCCGAGAAACTCGCATATCACGTTGTAAGCCGACGGATACACGATTGCTACCGCGTTCATCAAGCAGTGAAAAGTAACGAATAGGACGAGGCATGCACCTGTGATGGCCATGACCAATTTACGCCCTATAGATGAGCTTGTTAACCACATAGTAGTTTTGAAATTAGAAATTAATATATTAATGAATTTTATTGTAGCTATTGTTCACCATGCAAATTTAAGACTTTTTGCTTACTGCCACAAGGATTAAGGAAATTTTTCCATAACCGGCATATTAGATTTTTTTCAGAGGCCTGTAACGGCCCCAAACCGACAAAAGTCACGCAAAGGCGCTCGCGAGAAAAATATGTTTTACAACATCTTTTTAAAATTTCGCCGCTTTTTATTATGCAAATAAAATCAAAATCACTATACTTGCGCCATGAAATTATACAAACCAAATGTTGATACAACTCACTTTATTAAATTCTGAACATTCTACAGAATCCATCATATAATAGTAGATAGATTTCTCATGAATGGAAGGACGGCAGAGCTTGAGATAAGTAATGCCGTCTGTTTTTTTGCCGTTAGCCGACAATTCACTAATTTTACACCTTAATTTATATATTACACATTTTTTATTGATGAAATCAATCTTTGCTTGCATGCTCGTTTTAGCTCCCGTGATTATGTCAATCGAAGGATGCAGCTGCTCGCGCACCGACGCGGCTGAAGCCATCGAGACAACAACGGCAGAAAACACTGATTACTTCTCTCACTTTGACTCGATGCCCGACGGTGGCTGCATAAAAATGAAAATCAACCCTATCGGGGGATCGCTTGCACGTGTGTTCAACGATAGTAACCACATCCATCTCGCCGAGGCAAAAGCTATCGGCATCGACCCTATCGACGGAGCGGCGAAAGCGTGGAAAGTAAAGCGCAGTGTAAAACGCATAGAAAGCTGCCGGGAATATTATGTAGACAATCTCACCCACTCTGTGCCTTATCTCATCCCGGAAGCCGCCGACCTGCTAAAAGAGATCGGGAAGCGGTTCAACGACTCCCTTGAAGCCCGAGGCGGTGGCGACTACAGGCTGAAAGTGACAAGTGTGTTACGCACGGAAGGCGCGGTGAAAAAGCTGCGTCGACGCAACATAAACGCGACACAGGAGTCAGCCCACAGGTATGGCACCACTTTTGACATAAGCTATGCCAAGTTTATCTGCGACTCAGTGACTGTACCACGCACACAGGAAGACCTGAAAAATCTGCTTGGGGAAGTGCTGAAGCAGATTCGTGACGAAGAAAAATGCTTTATAAAATATGAACGTAAGCAAGGTTGCTTTCACATAACGGCAAGAAAGCCTAAAGAGCATCAATCATGAGTGAAGAAAAAAAGCAAAAAAGCATGCCCCTGAAAATAGTCAGGTGTGTGGCATATGCCATCGGCATAGTTGCGGCAATCCTGATAGCTGTCATCTCTATTGCGGTGTGGATACTCACGCCACAGAGGCTCACGCCCATCGTGACCGACATAGCCAACAAGAGCCTTGACGCGGAAGTGTCGCTGTCGCGTGCTGAGCTTACCTTCTGGAAGACATTTCCAACATTATATATAGACCTCGATTCCCTGACAGTGAAAAGCAACGCTTTCAAGTCATTGCCTCAGGAAAGCCGGGAGAAGCTGCCCGTATATGCCGACACGCTTGCCGATATAGGACATTTCCGCGGTGGCATCAATGTACTTGCCCTTCTTGGCGGCAAAATAAGCCTGCACGATGTCGAGCTTTCCGGCTCAAGCGTAAATGCAGTGGCTTATGACAGCGCCACGACAAACTATAATATCGTAGCCCCGGGCGAAGAAGAGGAAAAAGAGTCGTCGGCGCTTCCCGACATATCCATCAACAGGTTTACAATAACCGACTCCCTGCCGTTAAGATATGTTTCAGTCGCCGACAGCATCGATATAGGGGTCACCCTGTTGCGGTCAGATGTTATTTCGTCGGAAAACCCTGCCTACCGATTGCAACTGAACAGCTCGATTGCAGCGCTGCTACCGCCCGACGTAAGTATCGACTCACTGAGTCTTGCTGTCGACGGAAAAATAGAGTGGGAACATCACCCCAACGACAGATTTATTTTTAAAGACTTCACTTTAGCCATAAATCCGGTCAACGCGGTAATAAACGCGGCAATCTCTTTAGGGGCAGCGGTCACTGTCGATGAATTGAACGTTAACATTGACCGGATGCCTATACTGGAGACAATCGGCATGCTGCCGGAGCAATGGCGCCCGGCAATGCCCGGCATATCCACCGACATGGCTGCCGACATAGTCATGACTCTCACCCGTAGCTATCCGCTTGACAGCAAGGGACTGCCGTGGATTGACGCGACGGTTACCGTGCCACAGTGCAGCGCGACTTACGAGGGATATGAATTTAATCACATCAGGCTGACTGCCGAAGCCGCTGTCAACGGCGACAATCCTGACGCGTCTGTCGTCAAGCTGTCAGAGCTATCGGTCAGCGGCGACGGCGTTAACGTTAAGGCAACAGGCGACGTGACGTCATTACTGAGCGACCCCGCGATAAAAGGGCATGTCAATGCCGATGTAAATTTTGCACGGCTTCCAAAGTCGCTGCTGTCGATAATCCCGGGTTCGGTCAAAGGTAAATTGCAACTTGACACTGACGCAAGATTTAGATTGAGTAATCTGACTCCCAAGCAGTTTCACAAGCTACAGCTCAACGGTGACCTTGACCTGTCAGATTTCGGATTATCATCGGCAGAGCTTGGCGTAGAGCTTTACACGCGCAAAGGATGCTTCAAACTTGGCACAAACGAGGGGTTTGTCAATGACAAAATCCGTGTCGACTCCCTGCTCACCGCATCACTCAGCATCGACACCCTTGCTGTGGACATCGAGGGCATCAAGGTCAACTTACGCGATCTGAAAGGAGGAATAGGATGTTCCAACAAAGCATCGTCGGCCGATACTACCGCGATAAACCCGATAGGCGGAACAATCAGAATAGCCCGTCTGCGCTACTCCGACCCCGACTCGACACGCGTCTACGCCCGCGATCTGTACGTCACCTCATCATTACGCCGCTTTGAGCAACAGGCAAGACTGCCGCTCATGAATCTCGGCGCCGGAATAGGATTCATCGCCTATGCCGACTCGATGAACCGCCTTATATTGAGGAAAGGCAATGTCAACCTCACAGCCCACATGCGACCTGTAAAGCCGATTAACCGGAGGCTTAAACAGCGCTACGACTCCATAGCCGCCCTTCATCCGGGAGCCTCACCCGACTCCGTAATTGGAATTATGCGCGGGATGATGCCCCGACGTTCGCAGGAAGCCATGTCGCAATATGACGTGGTCGACTTCGGCGTCGACAATGCCACCAAAAGACTGCTACGCAAATGGGATGTGTCAGGTTCGGTCACAGCGGAGCGTGGCAGAATGTTCACGCCCTACTTCCCCGTGCGCAACCGCCTGAGCAATGTCGACATGAAATTTTCGACCGACAGCGTTGTCCTGAACGGATTGAAATATCAGGCAGGCAGTTCCGACTTCACCATTAACGGCGGCATACGCAACATGAGACGCGCACTTACATCGGGACGCCCGTTAAAAGTGAGCCTCACTGTCAAGAGCGACACACTTAATGTAAACGAACTTGTACAGGCTTCATATAACGGAGCGGCATTTGCAGAAAAAATCAAGGACGGCTCGGTCAAGCTTGCGACTGTCGACTCGGAAAAGGAGCTTGACAACCTCGCCGACTCTGTTGCCGCCGAAGGGATGACGGCTGCGCTGCTTGTCCCTGTAAATATCGACGCCGAAATACAGATGAACGCCGACAATATCATATACTCCGACATGTATATGTCAGACTTTGCCGGTGAACTCCTTGTCAAGGACGGAGCGGTGAATCTCCGCGAGCTGTCGGCAAAGTCGGGTATCGGCGACGCCAAATTCACCGCCCTGTACACGGCACCTACGAAAAAAGACATGCGCTTCGGATTTGGACTTGAACTGAACGACATCCATATAAAGGAATTTATCGGCATGATGCCGGCTGTGGACTCCCTGATGCCGCTGCTCCAATCGTTTGAAGGGCGAATCAACGCCGACGTTGCTGCGACAGCCCGCATAGACTCGATGATGGACATCGACCTGCCGTCGCTCAATGCCGCAGTGAAACTTGAAGGCAAAGACCTGGTGCTGCTTGACGCGGAGACATTCCGCACCATTTCAAAGTGGCTGATGTTCAAAGACAAGAAGACCAACGTCATACCCCACATGAATGTCGAGATGCTTGTCGAGGATTCAAGACTTGAGCTTTTCCCGTTTGTATTTGACTTCGACCGTTACAGACTTGCGGTAATGGGCTCCAACGACCTCGCCATGAATTTCAAGTATCACGTATCGGTGCTGAAATCTCCGATACCGTTTAAATTCGGCATAAACCTGTCGGGCAATGCCGACAAGATGAAAGTGCGCCTCGGAAAGTCCAAATATAAGCCCGACAAAGCCGGCGAGACAATAGCTATTGTCGACACCACGCGCATCAACCTGCTCAAAGAGATTGACAATGTGTTCCGTCGCGGGGCACGCAACGCCCGTCTTGGTGCAATCAAGCCGGAAAAGCGTCCCGAGACTGTCAGCTTTGACGAGAGGGGCGACACCATCTCTCACGAAGACTCGGTAATGTTTATTAATCAAGGACTGCTTCCGGCACCACCGCAACCGGCACCGGCCGCAACCACCGACGAGAATAAAGACAAGAAAAAGAAGAAGAAATGACTGAACAGCAAGCTATAATAAACTATATGGAGCGCAACGGGCTTATGAGCTTCGCTCCTGCCGCCGCGCTCATTGACATGGACGGCACTCTATATGACTCGATGGGACACCATGCCGACGCATGGTATCGCATGATTTCCGAGCTCGGCATCGACTGCGACCATGACGAGTTTTTCATGTATGAAGGAAGAACCGGTGTCGACACCATCAACATAATATTCCGCCGCGCCTATGGTCACGATGCTTCGCCTGAAGAGGCAAAGGAGCTTTACCGCCGCAAGACAGTATTGTTTAGCGAAATGCCTCCTGTAGCCCCTATGCCGGGAGCACAACGGATGGTAAAGGAGCTGCTTGACCGCAGGCTCACCACTGTGCTCGTGACAGGCTCCGGACAAAACACTCTCCTCAGCCGTCTTGACAAAGACTATCCGGGTGCATTCCCTGAAGGGATGCGTGTGACCGGGCATGATGTCACCAAGGGGAAACCTCATCCCGAACCGTTTCTGAAAGGCATGCAACTTGCAGGGGTCAATGCCGAAAACAGCATCGCCATTGACAACGCGCCGCTTGGCGTCATGGCGGGAGCAGCCTCAGGTGCATTTACAATCGGAGTGACTACCGGCCCCATTCCGGAACAGGCTCTTCTTGATGCCGGAGCCGATATAGTCTACCCTTCTATGGAGGCACTCGCCGACAACATCGGCAAACTTATAAATCCGTTCAATATGTCAATCTAACTAATCCACACTCACGCTATGAAACATCAGGACTTACTGTTTACCAACGAAGTAGCCGAAGCTCTTGACAAACTGATAACCGATGCCGGGCATCCACTCACGTTTATCCTTGTAGATGAGAACACACGTCGCCACGTGTTGCCGCTGCTTCTTGACAAGTCATCAACCCTTTCGGGAGCAAAAATCATCACGGTCAAGCCCGGAGATGTCAATAAGAACCTCACCTCGCTTGCCGACATCTGGACAGCACTACAGGAAGGCGGAGCCAACCGCAAGTCACTGATGATAAACCTCGGAGGCGGAATGGTCACCGACATGGGCGGATTTGCGGCCTCGACATTCAAGCGTGGCATACGCTTCATCAATATCCCCACCACCCTGCTCTCTGCCGTCGACGCTGCGGTAGGCGGCAAGACAGGCATAAATTTCAATGGACTAAAAAATGAAATCGGAGTGTTCAACGAGGCCGATGCCGTAATCATCTCGACCTGCTATCTCTCCACCTTGCCGGTAGAAGAACTCCACTCAGGATATGCTGAAATGCTGAAACATGGCCTCATCGACAATCGCGACAACTACGACCGTCTGCTCGGCTATCGCATAGAAGACGCCGACCCCGCACGCCTTCTTGACCTTCTGAAAGAGTCGGTCATGGTAAAACGCCGTATTGTCGAAGAAGACCCGCATGAACATGGCATACGCAGGGCATTAAATCTCGGGCACACAATAGGACACGCGTTTGAAAGCCTCGCCATGCGCCGTGAATCGCCCGTCCCCCACGGCTTTGCCGTGGCATGGGGTTGCGTGACAGAACTCGTGCTGAGCCACATGAAAACCGGATTCCCGTCGGCAGAGCTACAGCGATTTGCCGCTTATATCTACGAAAATTACGGCTCATTCCCGATAACCTGCGAAGATTATCCCGAACTGCTTGAGCTTATGCACCACGACAAAAAAAATGTCGACTCCGACATTAACTTCACCCTTCTCGGCGGCATAGGTGAAATACACATCGACTGCACCGCGTCGGAAGACGAAATCAAAACCGCTCTCGACATATTCCGCGACCTCACCCACCAATAGCGAGACCGGCGACATTCTGATACTGAGGACAGGCTCAGCTATTATTCAAGGTTGTGTCACCGCCGACGTTCTTTTCTTCAACAGAAGCCGGGGCGCGGTTGATGACATATTGCTCATAGTAGGAGATGAGGAGTGTTGTCAGCGGGAGGGCGATTATCATGCCTATGAGTCCGAGCAACGTGCCCCACACTGAAAGCGACAGCAGGATTATAGCCGGGTTAAGGCCCAGTGCCTTTCCCATAATCCTCGGTGTAAGGATATAGTCACATATACACTGACTGACAACATACACAAGCAGACATTTACCAAACTCCGGAAAGAAGCCTACAGCGCCACCGAGCGAGTCGATGAAGCATACAGCCGCAACGGGAATAAGCGTGACATACTGGAAGTAAGGAATCAGGTAAAGAATGCCGACAAGGATACCGAGCACTATCGCGAGCGGAATGCCCACAATCGAGAAACCTATGCAGTAGAACACCGCGGCGCAGAGGGCTATAAGCGCCTGTCCGCGGAAATACTTGTTCATACTGTCTTTTATGTCGTCGCCCACCTTATAGGCTACCGGACGGAAGCGCGGAGGCACAAGCAGCCGGAATCCTCTCATCAGCTGCGGGTAGTCAATCAGGATAAAAATCACATAAATGAATGTCAGCAGCCACTCGACCGCATGCATCAGCACTCCCACAGAACGCGAGATAAACGAAGTGCCACGGTCAAGTATTGTCATCATGTGCTGCCCGTCGAAGTAACGGGTCAGGTCATCGATGTCGAAATGAACGCTTACATACTCATGAAGCGCTTTCGGGATAAGCCGCGAGGTGATATCCTTGTCGGAATACTTGTTGATAAGCTCCGACATCTGATGAATCTCGTCAAGCACCGACGGCACAAAGAAGTAGCACAGCAGCCCTACAAGAAGCGTCACTTCCAACAGGGTGATGAACACCGGGACTATGCGCCGTTTAAAATGAAGCAGCTTACGGTTGAACTCTACAGCAGGCTCAAGCATATAGGCGAGCAGACACGCCAGACAGAATGGCAGCAATACATCCTTCAGGATGTTGACAAGCCACACAAAACCGGCGATTACGGCAAGCGTGATGACCAAACGCACTACCCGGTCAAATGTATAGGGGCGACGGGATATCAGCATAATGTTAATACCTGATGAATTGACATCATTTATATTATAATAACATTACGGGGTAAAAAGTTTTGAGCCACAGACCTAATCACAGGCATGTGGCTCAATTTTCAAGTGTGGAATAGAAAATATATATGAGTATAGTGCAATCTTTTCCGATGCAGGATCACCGCTTTATCACCTCGGAGGGCGACCACCGGGTCCGCCCGGTCCACGACGGGAATTGCGGTCGGTAGGCTGGTTGCCGGCCCCGAATGTATTGAAGCGATAAGAGAATGTTATCATGAAGTAGCGGGTAAGCGAGTTATAGCTTGTATCGTCGATATAGTTGGCGGTCACATTACGCATGATGCTCTTGCGCTGCTGCAGCAGGTCATAGCCTTTAATCGCCACTGTAGCCTCCTTGCCTTTCAGGAACTGATAGGCGATTGACGCATTCCACATCCACTGGTTCTGGTCATAGCCTGCCGAGTAACCGTTAGTGCCGGTGAAGCTCAGGTCAGTATTGATGACAAGTCCGAAAGGCGCATACCATCCGGCATTGAACATGCCGCCGTAAGTCTGCACTGAGCGGTTTGCCGCTGTCTGGAGCGAATTATGGGTCTCCTGCAGGTTGAAATAAGGACGAAGTTCAAATTCCCAGTTCTCGGGACGGAACGCAAGCGACACCGACGGACCGATATTGAAAGAGCCGCTTCGGTTACGCTCTCCGTTGTTGAAACCGATAGCCTGGCTATAGCGGGCAAAAAGGTTTCCGTTAAACTGCCAGTTTTTATTGCGCAGCGGGAATGAAATCATGCTGAAGAGATTGGCATTCCAGTTGCCGTTGACATTTTCATATGTAGTCAGCTGACCGCCCGTCTCACGGTTAAACTGAGTATTTGACACAATGCTGTTTTGAGTGATGCCGACATTTGCCATTGCCATAATCGAACGCTGAGCGTCCACATTAAAGTCGCTGAAACGCACCCTTACATTGTGATTGAACGAAGGCTTCAATTCCGGATTACCGACCACGATACGAAGAGGATTGCTCATGTCGGCGACGGGCTGCAACTGCGTCATCGACGGTTCGCTTGCATTGCCGCGGTAGTCGACATTCATATTGCGGGTCTTGTTAAACTTATAGCGGAAGCGCAGATAAGGCGACACGTTGAACACCCAGCGCGTGGCAATGTCACGGGCGCTGTTGATAAGGTCCTTGCTCTTTGACATGGACGGGACAAACGCCATACCGACATTAAGTGTATAATCCCTCCTGACCTGACGGAATCCTACCTGCATGCGCTGCGTGAAGAAGTCATTGCGGAAACGGTTGCTGAGCTCATCGTTAAACACGTTTTGCAGATAATCCACAACCGGGTCATAACCTCCGTCGGGGAAAGTCACCGGATGGTCATAGACCATCTTGTCGGCATTGTTCCAGCGGTAACTCATGCGATAGCTTATCTCGATGAACCTTCCGTTTTTGACATCTCCGATAGGCTCGGTCCAGGTAAGGCGTCCGCCTACACGGTTGCTCCATGTATGATTGTCGGTAAACTGGTCATATACATCAAGGCTGTCATTGCCAAGTATATTCTTGAGCAGATAAAAGCGGTTGTAGGAATAGCTGAAATCTTTCTCCTTGACATTGCTCATGCTGTAGTCTACAGCAATTGAGAATGACCTTCCGGGATGAGACTTGAAGTTATGATTGAACCACAGTTCGCCACCAAATTCATAAGAGTTTCCGTCAGAACTGCCGGTATTGATACTCCTTGTCACCAGTGAACGGGCAAGGTCGCCGGCAAATGTGCGGGAAGAGTCAGCGCTGACCGATTTATTATAATTCAAAGAGAATCGCGGTCTAAACTCAAGTGTGGTAAGAGTATCCATTTTCCACTTCACCCGGAAATCACCGCGTATGTTATGACCCTTGTCGCGGCTTCCGGAGCGGCTGCTCAGATAAGAGGTGGAGTCGGTAAACAGATACTGGCGTTCCTGCGATGTGCGGGTGTCCTGGTCGGTGTGGCTATAAAGCAGGTCTCCGCCGACACGAAACGACTCGTCGCCTTTGCCTACATTGAAATTCACACCAAATGACTGAGAGGTGTTGATACCGTTATTACCACCGAACCGACGGAAACGGCTGCCGTTACTGTCAGTAAAGCCAAGCTGGTTTATATTGTTGAAATTACCGAGAAATGTAATCTGGTTATCATTCCAGAACCTGTTGACATTGAAATCAGCGGCATAACGGTCATCAGTGCCATATCCGCCATTGACAACGCCAAACCATCCGTTTTTCATCCCTTTCTTCACCGTAAGGTTAATCACGGTCTCCTCTTCTCCGTCATCTACGCCTGTAAGTCGCGCAAGGTCGCTCTTGCGGTCAACGACCTGCAGCTTGTCAATCATATTTGCCGGAAGATTCTTAGACGCCACCTTAGGGTCGTCGGAGAAAAACTCCTTGCCGTCCACAAGGATTTTTGTCACTTCCTTGCCTCCCGCCTTGATTTTACCGTCAGAATCGACCTCAACGCCGGGGAGCTTCTTCAGAAGGTCCTCCATGACGGCATTGGGCTGTGTCTTGTAGGAGCCGGCATTATATTCGAGAGTGTCTTCCTTTGCCACAATCTCAGTCTTCACTCCTGTCACAACCGCCTCTTTCAACATGATTGACGACTCCTTCATCTTCACCGGAACCGTCACGTTTTTGTCGGCGACCTTTGTGTTGACAGTCGCATTATCATAACCGATATAACTTGTCTGTACAATATAGGAGCCTGCCTTTATGTCCCTTAGAGAAAATTTACCATTAACATCAGTTGTAGTACCCTTTACAAACGCACTGTCCCTTGCGGAAAGCAGCCTGACTGTCGCCTCTATAAGAGGGTCGCCATTTTCATCGGTCACAGTGCCCCTTACATTTGCGGCAACAATTGAGGCGCAACCTAAAATTACAGCAGAGAATGCCGTCAGGCACTTTTTGAGATTCAAACCCATTGGTGTAGTAAGTTATTATTTGATCGTCAGTTATAATTAATTCACAATCACTTTGACTTACTAACTAAATAAAGGTTTAATTTACACTCATCTTTTTTTCAAAAAAAATTCAACCGCCATTCACAAGCGTCATGGCGTGACAAGGCGGCATGACGCTCACTCAAACGAGGTAAAAGCCAAGGGCAGCAGCGACTTGACCGACGGAAGGACATAGATGTTACCGCGTCCGGCAAGAATCACCTTTACATCATGAGAAGCAAGCTGCTCATACTCTGCCAGCACCTGGCGGCAAGCACCGCAAGGAGATATAGGCTCGGCGACCTCTTCTCCCGAAGTGTCACGCGCGGCAATGGCAATCGCAGTGAATCTTGCATCGGGATAATTGGCATTGGCATAGAACGCAGCTGTGCGCTCGGCACATATACCTGATGGATAAGCGGCATTTTCCTGATTGGACCCGGTCACTATCTCCCCGTTATCAAGAAGCACAGCAGCGCCTACGCTGAAAAGGCTATATGGCGCATACGACTTCCGGGTCATGCCACGGGCAGCATCGACAAGGCGACGGTCGCTCTCGGAAAGTTCGTCATATCCTACCGACAATACTGGGGTTATAATATTCAGCTCCTTCATAGAATCTTAATTTATGGTTATCGTCACTGCAAATATAAAATAAAACCGGGAAACGTCAAATGACATTTCCCGGTTTTATAGAGTTATTAAGAAGAATTTTCTTGATTAGAGATCCCAGATCACATAGAGCGCGCCCCATGTGAATCCGGCGCCAAACGCCGTCAGAATCATCTTGTCGCCTTTCTTCAGCTTATCCTTGTATTCATTTATACATAGCGGAATTGAAGCTGCGGAAGTGTTGCCGTAATGCTCGATATTGACAAGCACCTTGTCATGGCTGATACCGGCGCGTTCCGATACAGCCTCGATTATACGGAGGTTGGCCTGATGAGGCACAAGCCAGTCCACATCTTCCATTGTCAGTCCGTTGCGGGTAGCCACATCAATCGATGATGTGAGCATGTCGGTCACTGCATGCTTATAAACAGCCCTGCCCTCCTGATAGATATAATGTTCGTCAGCATCGACTGTCTCATGAGTGGCAGGCTTTACAGAGCCGCCGGCCTTCATCACGAGGTGAGGCAGACCGGTACCGTCAATGTGGAATACACCGTCGATTACACCTACCTTCTCTTCACTCGGCTCAATCAGCATACAACCGGCTGCATCACCGAAAAGCGGACAGGTAGCACGGTCCTTGTAATTGGTCATTGACGACATCTTCTCAGCGGCAACGACCACGATTTTTTTATACATGCCTGAGCGAATGTAGGCAGAGGCGTCCTGAAGAGCCACGAGAAATCCGGCACAAGCCGCCTGGATGTCGTAAGCATAGGCATGAGTCAGGTTACACTCATGAGCAATCACAGAGCCCGTCGAGGGGAAACGATAATCAGGGTTGGAAGTGGCGCATATCAGCAAGTCCACGTCTTCCGGATTTGTTCCGGTTGACTCAAGCAGGCTGTTGACCGCCTTTATGCCGAGATAAGATGACCCGGCACCTTCTTTATGAAGGATACGACGTTGCTTTATACCTACACGGGTGGTAATCCACTCGTCGTTAGTGTCCACCATCTTTGACAACATGTCATTGTCAAGTATGTCATCGGGGACATACGCTGCAACACCTGCAATTCTTGGGTATAGCATAGTTATTACTTATTCTTGTTGCAAATGAATAAAAACATCATCTCCCGGGCATATCAGAATAGCCCGGGGAGTGAAGTCTTAATCGAATAAGAGGCAGAGAGTGACCTTCTATGCTTAGACAGCAGCAGGCTTTTCGATAGCGAGTTTACCACGGTAGTAGCCACACTCGGGGCATACACAATGGTATACATGCCATGAGCCACAGTGAGGGCAGATTGCCAATGTGGGTTCAACTGCCTTGTCGTGAGTTCTGCGCTTTGCAGTACGAGTCTTCGATTGTCTACGTTTAGGATGTGCCATTTGTACTATGTTTTTATTAATTGTTATCTGTCAGTTTCTTCAATTCATCCCACCGCGGATCGGTAGGTGCATCGCTGTCATCGACCTCATCGATTTCCTCCATCATATCCTCGACCATGCCTTCATCCTCTTCGCTCATCGCGCCGGGCGCACGGTGCTTCTTCAGTAGCGAGCTCATCGCGCGGTTGCATTTTCCAAGCGGATGCACATGCTTGATAGGTATGGTAAGAGCAACAGTGTCATAAATCATGTACGCGATGTTAAGATACTGATCGCTCTCCGGAATCTCAAGAAGTTCATCAGAGTCATCGCAATAGTCGGGACCATACTTCACATATATATGATAGGATGTGTCGACAGGCCATTGCAGCTCATCAAGACAGCGGTCACAGATAAGGGTGATTTCGCCCTTGACCGTGATCGTAAGCTCATACATGTCATCCTTATAGATGACGTTGACATGCACGTCGAGATTGGCGTCGCGTATATCGGCGCTTTCCATGTCGACGAAAAATTGCTTGTCAAGATGATAGTCAAAGTCATGACTTCCGACAGGCAATGTCTTTAAGGGGAGCTTAAATGCTGAAAACTTTCCCACGATGAATTTTTTGTTGAAAAACCGCCGCAAAGTTATACATTATCCTTGAATTAAGCAACTTTTGTCCAAAAATTTAATTCTTCTGATGCCGCAACCTGCTCCGACAACGCATCTGCCCTACTTTATACAGGGCGATTTCACCCCTTCCGCAGCTAAACACAATCTGAAGCTCTGGAAAGCGCACATCCTTACTCTATCCGCGCCAATTCAAATAATATGTCGCGAAATTAGTGAAAATTCATGCCGTTTTGGTATTTTTGCAATCCACAAATAAGAATTTAGTCAATCTTATGAATAGATTTCTTCTTTTATTGACAATAATATTAATGTATTCTTTTCCGGCAGCAGCCGTGTCGGAGAAAACCCTCATGGAGCACCGACTGTCGGAATATGTCTCAGGAAAAGATGCCACAATAGGGATTGCCGTAATCATAAACGGCAACGATACGGTCGCAGTCAATGGAGATAAAGATTTCCCGATGTTAAGCGTGTACAAATTCCCGCAGGCGCTTGCTGTCGCCGATTATTGCAAACGTCACGACATAGGTCTTGGCGACACGGTAGCGGTCAAGGCAACGGAATTAAAGATTGACACATGGAGTCCGCTAAGAGACAAGTATGGGATTTCCGACCTGACGGTTACCATCAACGAGCTCCTTGAATACACGCTGCAGCTCAGCGACAACAATGCGTGTGACATTCTGTTCCGACTAATCGGCGGCACACAGGCAGCCGACAGCCTGATGAAAAGCATGGGATATAATGACATCCATATCATATCGACAGAAGACGAGATGCACAAGGACCCGAGCCTATGCTATCTTAACAGCTCGACTCCGATAGCGATGGCACGGCTGTTTGACCGGTTTTATCGTGAAATAGAGAGAAACGGGTTAAACACCCACAGGGTTATAGGCGAGATTATGACATCATGCACCACCGGAGCCAACCGACTCCCGGCACCGCTAAAATCATCCAATGCCATAATCGGGCACAAGACAGGAACAGGTGACACCAACAGCCTGGGGCGCATAATCGGAATCAACGATGCCGGAATTGTATATCTCCCTGACGGAAACACCTACTCTATCGCTGTCTTTATTAAAGATTCAGCGTATGACATGGCTGAGACCGAAAAAATGATTGCCGAGATTTCAGGGCTGGTCTACAAATCCTTGCCGGAATAAACCACAGCCGTAAAACCATCATAAAACCCGCTTTAAATTACTACAAGCCGATGAAACTTGCTATTTTCGCGTCAGGCGACGGCTCAAATGCCGAAAACATAATCAAATATTTCAATTCACGCGATTGCGGTGGAGAGGTGGCCCTTGTCGTGTCAAACCGCCAATCGGCAAAGGTCGTGCAACGCGCCAGGCAGCTCAACGTCCCTGTCGCGGTATTGTCACGCGACGAGATAAACGACCCCGACAAACTATGTCACCTGATGGACCGACATGACATCAACGCGGTAATCCTTGCCGGATTTCTGCTCCCGATACCCACATTCTTGATAAAGCGCTACAATAATCTCATCATAAACATTCATCCGGCATTGCTCCCTAAATATGGCGGGAAAGGCATGTATGGCAGGCATGTCCATGAAGCCGTCGTGGCGGCAGGAGAAGCCGAAACCGGCATAACCATCCATTACGTAACCGAGCATTATGACGAGGGAGAGATCATCTTTCAGGCGAAAACGGCAATTTCTCCCGATGACGGACCCGATGAAGTAGCAGAAAAAGTACATGCCCTTGAATACCTATATTATCCGAAGGTAATAGCCGAGACCCTCTTACGATAGGCAGGATAGCGGGTAGTCTTGACTATTTTTATCCATTTATTTGCAAAAAGTTTAATAAGCGACATCTTTGTTTGAAAATATTTGCATAGAAATATCAAAGCATTTAAATTTGCATAAAATCAAGCCTTGCATAAACACATTAACTATCCAACCAAAGAATTCCCCGCCGACAAAGCGGGGAATTGCTTTTTATAGGCTATCTGTAAAAAAGAGCACACGTATTGCAGACAAGCAATTTCACCGCATCAGCAGATTCAGGCTTCTTGCCTCGACACTTCAACACCCCAAAAAAACATCATAACCGCAAAAGTTTATAATACTTAATTGGTTTATAAAATAAATACATTATATTTGCACAAGTTTAGTTTTATCCATACTTATGAACCTCGAGACAAATCTGCTTTTATTCATTTCTGCGGCAGCAGCGATTCTTACAACCGGCACGAGCACGTCGGCACAGGAACTCTCCGCCGACTCACTCACTACTGTCAAAAATCTACAAGAGATCGTAGTCACTGCCCCCGAGACAGAATATTACGGCAACAAGACTTCATTTTTCCCGACCAAGGAGATGAAAGCAACAATGACCGGCGGGATACAGCTGCTTGCAGGATTACAGCTGACAGGACTCAGCGTCAACCCGGCATCGGGCAACATCGCTCTCCTCGGAGGGAAAACACTGTCACTGAGAATCAACGGCAGACCGGCGACTAACACCGACATCGCGTCAATCGCGTCAAAAGATATAATAAGAATAGATTATATCACAAATCCGGGTCGAAGGTATGGAAATGCCGATGCAGTTATAGATATTACCGTCAGACGCAAACAGTCAGGCTATGGCATTATGCTGAACCTGCTCCAATCGCTCAACCGCGGATGGGGCAACTATGTATGTGCAGTCAATTACAATATCGGGCGAAGCGAATGGGCTGTCGACTATAATTCCAACCCGATGTGGGATATGGACTGCCACCGCGACAACAAGGAGTGGTTAAAACTTGCCGACGGCACCAAAGTATCACGCATCGAGACGGGCATAAAAAGCCCCAACCGCATGGCAACCCACCACACCTCACTCCGATATTCCTACGCTGATGGAGACCGCATGATGCTGAACATGCAGTTACGCCTATCCTTACGCGATGACAAATATGTCTCCGCGGGACACATCACGACAGTCACCGGCCCGGCATCGTCAACATGCCGGGAGCGCGAGACATCCCCCATCAAAAGCAATCAGGGAGACCTCGACCTATATGCCCAATACAGAATCAACCGGAACAATAAGATTTTTATCAACATCGTCCCGACAGTCATCAACGGGAAAAATCGCCGCACATATGAATCTCCCGAGATAAGCCTTACGTCAGACATATCGACAAGCGGAACACACCTGCTCGCGGAATGTGCGTGGGAGAGTAATGCCGGATGCGGACAATTGTCAGCCGGATTCAGGAGCCTTAACGGATGGATAAAAGCGACACAATCAGGTTACGCCTCCATAATCAGGGAAACAGAATCCATAAACTCCATTTTCGCCGAGTGGTCGCAGACGATAAACGACGTGCAATATACAACAGGCGCTGAAGTGACCTTACACTCATTACGACAGCCTGTCAAATATAAAAAAGCACTCGTCAATCCGCGCTTCAGCCTCAGTGTCTCACCATTTTCATGGGGAACCCTGTCACTCTCACTCAACACCTTTACAGTGACACCCTCCATAAACTGCCTCAACCCCGCAAGGCAACAGATTGACACATATCAATGGACCGAAGGCAACCTAAGTCTTCGACCGTTTCAACGCCATGAGTCACGGATTGAGTTTCACACCCGCTTCAACGAGATTGCAGCAAGCATTTCTTTACGTGACCGCTACTGCCATAACCCGGCAATGGAAGCGAAAAGCCATATTGACGGATGTATCGTAAAATCATATTTCAACGACGGATATAACAATGATTTTGAAATCAAGGGTGCGGTAAGGATGCCCCTGTTTACCAATCATCTCTCCATGTCACTTGAGGGCGGCTGGCATTCGGCTGTAAGCAGCGGCATCAATTACCTGCACAGGTATTCACAGCCGTTTGTCAATGCCCAGCTCATGTTCATGACAGGCAAATGGTGGATAATGCTCAAATACAACAACGCCTACAACCGCCTGTGGGGTGAAACAATCGAATCAACCGACAACAATCTGTTCAACATAGGCGTAGGCTATACCTGCCGCAACGCCACATTCTCTGCCGGGATAGTAAATCCAATAGGCAATATAGCGATACGCACAACCTGCCTTAGCTCTACAGCCGGTTATGAAAGGCAATATAATGCCTTGGGGTCACATCAGCTCCTTTGGATCGGAGTCACCTTGAACATGCATAAGGGCAAGAAGCATCTCTCCCGGAAGAAACGGCTTGAAAACATCAACTCATATGAAACAATAAACAATCAGGTAAAATGAAAAAACTCGTTATCTCAATCGCGCTTGCCTCGGCGGCACTGACATCCAAAGCGCAACACGACTGCACATTGGCATTTGAAGACATCCCCTACTCCGAGGGCACACTGTATGTATCGGTTAATTCAGGTAAAAGAGATATTCTCAAAGAAGCCATTGCTGTCAATGAAAGCGACATCACAGTCAACATCGACCTTAGTGATTACATAGGTAAGAAGCTGTCGGTAAAAGCGTTCCAGGACCTTAACGGCAACGGCAGGCTTGATTTCTCTGACATCGGCTATCCTGCGGAACCGGTGTTACGCACCGAGTTCACGCCAAAGGAGGGCATTACCAATCATTCATTCAAGCTGACAGAATATTAGATGCCGTCCCCACTATCGGTTAATGCCGTGGCGGGGTCTTATGCAAGCCGTGCTATGGATTAAGAATCATCATAGCACGGCTAAACATATTTATTTTTTCAACTTATTTCATTATCTTTGCATTTATCAACGTAATACAATGAAACCGGAAGAAAGCCTTGACATAATAGGACGCATGATTTCCGACACGCGACGGAGCGTGCTTGAGCAATCTTATGTCCCCTTCCTTACCTGGGGCGCAACGACTGTCGCAGTAGCTTTACTTGTGTATCTGCTGAAGACAGTAGCCGGAAATGAGAATTGCTATTTTTACTGGTTTCTTATACCGGTAATCGGCATCACGCTGACGAAGATGTTCAGCCCGCGCTCCAAGCTTATCAAAACAGGCATCTCGACTTCGCTGCGAAGCATATGGTGGATGCTGTCAGTGCTGCTTATCACATTTTCGGTCGCTTCATTTTTCTTTCAGATAAATACTTTATTTTTTATACTGTTACTGCTCTCCATTGGCTCTTTTGTGTCAGGAGCAGTAATCGGTTACCCTTTTTTGAAATACAGCTCGATGCCGGGATTCATCACTTGCGTGATAATGTGTTTTATCACAGGAACCGACCAGATTCCTGCTTTTGCGGCGGCAATCGCGGTAATGATGATTGTGCCGGGATTCAAAATGAGACATGACCTAAAAAGCTTATGACAGAACTAAATCCGATTATCCACTCCCAACTGCGACTGTCCATACTCTCAATCCTGATGAGCATGGACGAAGCCGACTTTATGTATCTGAAGCAAAAGACTGAAGCGACAATGGGTAATCTGAGTGTGCAGATTACAAAACTTGAGGAAGCCGGCTACATAATGACAGAAAAGACATTTCAAGGTAAACGCCCGCGAACAGTGTGTCGAATGACTGAAACCGGAAAAACTGCGTTTCATGAATATGTGGCAGCTTTAAGCCAATATATCCGTCCGGCTCTGGACAATACAACAGCAGATTCCCACCCCGGACTACAGCCATGTTGACCATAATGTCATGATTGACCGACTATCTATAAGTGATGAAAACCATTCTTTCGATAACAGCAGCGTTGATAGCGTCATGCTCTCTGACATCAACGGCACAGGGGCACCCGGACAAGCATGACATCAGCCTCTTTGCTACCTCCGTGAGTCTTGACATGATTGCGTCGCTACAAAATTTTGACCAAATAAAGGATGCAGCGCAATTCACCGCCCTCGCCTCCGACACTGCTTTCACCGAACAGCTGATGAGAATAAACGAAAACGCAAGGGCGTCCAACCTGTGTAATTTCTATTCCAAATTTCACGGAGATAAAAACAATACGGATTCGTGTGTCACATTCTTCATGAATATACCCGATAATGATTCCATCATCCATTCCGACGAGAAGTGGATAAACGATATCGCGGGATTGCAGCACGAACTTGCTTATTGTATTTCAGCCTTAAACCAAGCCGGCTACTCAAGTTATTGGGAAAAAGAGGTCAAACCCCTACTTGACCGATATATAAATTCCTATCCCGTGTCGGAAGAGACACTTAATGTCATTCATGAGGCAATGACCGAGTTTTCAGGACCGGAGATTCTCCCTCCTACCCATTCCTCCACCTATGTCATGAATATCGACAATGCGTTTAACCTGTCTGACGAGTCATTATGCTGCACTCCACTTCTGCTCGACCCTGAACTAGAGAAAAAATTCCGGCTTGATTTTATAAAAGTCTATATCCACGAAAATCTTCACAGGCTGTCAATCTCAGAAGAATTAATGAAAAGACTCGAGGATATTGAAGCCGATGAATTTTACCGTGAACATGAAAATATAGCCAGACAACATAATGAGGGAGGCAATGAAGCATTTGTAGTCGCGTCAGAGGCATTTATCTCCCACAAAATCAGACTTCGAGATGACCAAAGCGTATATAATGAATTTAAGGAATATGTCGACGGAAGCCTTGTTTTGGCTCCTATAATTTATGTCAACCTTCCCGATAAAAAAGCGACTGAATCACTAAACGACTTTATTATCAGATTATTTGACCAGGGCAAAATAAAAACCGGCAGCATCAGGCAACAATATGAAAACGCAATGAATCAACTGATGTCAAAAATCCAATAGAAGGCTCATTGAACCGAAAAACAAAACCGCAGCATCCCGATAATTAATTTATTGTCGGGAGCCATATTTTGAACGGGATTTTCCGTAATTTTGCATCCTGACAAACAACAATTGCATAACATGACACTAATAGATGACACTATATGTGCGGTATCCACCGCTCCGGGCATCGGCGGAATTGCCGTAATACGCGTCAGCGGAAATCAGGCACGCCGGATTGTTGACCGCGTGTGGCAAGGGAAAAGGCTTGAAAATGTCGCCGGTCACACAGCCCATCTTGGCACCATAGTAGATGAGCATGGCGAGACTATAGACCAGGCTGTAGCCACGGTATTCTGTGCCCCTGCTTCATTCACAGGCGAAGATGTGGTAGAACTCTCGGTACATGGCTCGACATGGATTCAGAGAGAAGTAGTGCAGCTGCTTGTGCGTCAGGGCTGTCGCATTGCTGAGCCGGGAGAGTTTACCCGTCGGGCTTTTGCCTCTGGCAAACTTGACCTCGCCGAAGCCGAGGCAGTAGCAGATGTGATAGCATCGTCATCTCGTTCGGCCCACCGCATGGCAATAAGCCAGATGAGAGGCGACTTCTCCCGACAGCTTGAATCGCTGCGCCAACAATTGATTGACCTGGCGTCACTTCTTGAACTTGAACTTGACTTCTCGGAAGAAGATGTGGAATTTGCATCCCGCGAGACATTAAAATCACTTACCTGCGAGATTCACGACGTCGTGTCGCGCCTTGCAACCTCATTTTCCACCGGAGCGGCACTCAAAGACGGAGTGCCGGTAGCAATCGTAGGGGCCACAAATGCCGGAAAATCGACACTGCTCAACCGTCTGCTCGGCGATGACAGGGCAATCGTCAGCGATATACACGGAACCACCCGCGACATAATCGAAGACCGGATAGAAATCGAAGGCGTACTGTTCAGACTTATTGACACGGCAGGACTTCGCGACACCAGCGATGTGGTGGAGTCACTCGGCATAGACCGAACCGTGAAACAAATCGGCAACGCAGCCATCGTAGTATGGGTCATAGACCCTGCGACCGACCAAGAAACACTCCGAGACACCTGGCAACGGATAAGCTCTCGCCTCACAGAAAGCCAACAACTCATCGTAGCGCTCAATAAATGTGACTTATCAACACCGGGCGTCGACCTTGACTCAATCGGATGTCAACGCGACAACATCGTCACCCTTAACATCTCGGCAGCAACAGGAGAAGGAATAGAATCCCTGACTCAAACCCTTGTGGAAGCCTCAGGCGTAAACTCATGGCAAGGAGAAATCCTTGTCACAAACTCCCGTCACTATGAAGCCCTCACAAATGCACTCGGCTCAATCAAAAGAATCAAAGAAGGTCTTGACGCCGGCATCTCAGGCGACTTCATCGCACAAGACGTACGCGAAACACTCCATCATCTCGGCACCATCACTGGCGCCGTCACAACCACCGACATCCTCGCCACCATCTTCTCCCGCTTCTGCATCGGAAAGTAATTAGTTGCTATCAATGTGTTACATTGATAGCAACTGACTGTTACTGAACGATAAAACTTAAATCTTACAAGAACGCCTAATGCTGATAA
>OLWA01000248.1_pt1 | contig 71104 bp, 68 predicted proteins | sample 1673251 | NCBI WGS metagenome assembly OLWA01 (sample SAMEA3178937, study PRJEB25190) | human gut metagenome | biome: human gut; feature: human-associated habitat; material: faeces | place: Austria | collected 2013 | reverse complement strand
TCCGACTACGTAAATACTATAAAAAAATTCGTAGGCAGCATAGATTAAAAAAGAAAAAAATTGAATTAAATAATCATATTAACCAATTGTTTAACAGTTATAAATTTTTATTTAACAATTTTATAAATAAAAAATACAAACCAACTTATAAAAAGGATAAATTAAATACTATAGTTGAAACTATGCCAAAGATTTTTTCACTAAGAGATAATTATGTCGAAAGTATTAATTTTGTAATTGAAATAGCTAGTTTATGCAGTAAAAAAATATTGAATAATACTAAGCTCATATATATTGATATGAGAAAGTGTGAAAAATATGATTTAGATGCTTCCTGCTTGCTAGACTCTATAATGGATAAATTAAAATATATTGCTAAATTTTTTAAAACTGATTTTAAAGTTGATTTTCCATTAATAAAAAATGAAAAAGCATACATAAATTTTTTGACAACAAGTTTTGTAAACGATGAATTATTTCATACAAAAGATAATAGACCTGTTTATGAATTAAGAGAAAAAGTATCAAACTCTAAGAAAGTAAAGTTTGTTGATTTTGATAAGAACAAATCTAAAAATTCAGAAATAGTAGTTACCAGAATAATTGATATGATATTTGATAAGAGTGTTGATACTGATAATTATAAGGCTGATTTAGGACAAATTTTAGGAGAAATATTAGATAATATAAAAGAACATTCAGGTAATGATTTTCCATGGTATATTGTTGGAAACTTAATACCAAAAAATGAATATAATAAAAGTAGAGTGGAATTAGTTATTATGAATTATGGAAAAACATTTTATCAAAATCTTGATGAATTTTTAGCAGAAGATAATAAAGTAAAATTTCCAAAACGATATAATAAAATTAGTAATTTGACAGAAAAAATATTAGATAAGCATAAAAATTTTTTAAACAAAAAATATTATGATTTAGATCAAATATATACATACATGCTTTTACAAGAAGGCTTCAGTTCTAAAATTATTACAGACGATAATAAAGTTAAGCGAGGTAGTGGAATAGTTAGGTTATTGGAAACGTTAGAAAGAATATCAAATACTGAGGATAAGAAAAAAAGTAACATGATTTTATATTCTGGAAAGACAGCAATAAATTTTTTAAATAGATATAAAGTAACTAAGAATACTGAATTAGGTCAAAATCTTAAAACAATCTGTTTGAATGATAAAAATTCATTATTCCAAAAACTTGATAAAAGTGCTATTATAGTATCAAATATTGAAATTCCAGGCACACTAATTTATTTAGATTTTGAATTAAAGGAGGAATTATTATATGAAAACTAATATTAGAGTTATTGACTTAGCAAAATATAAAGCCAAAGATTCTAAGTTCATTATTGGGCGTGAAAACGGTGCCAATGCAATGGCAAAAGAAGATTTGAAAAATTTTGTTAAAAAAGTTGAAAATAAAGAAATAGACTATATAAAGATAGAAGTAAGCAAAGAAATATATGGAATAGTGTCATCATTTTTACTTGGCTTCTTCGCAGATATTGTAGCAGATTTAAAAAGCAAAGAAAGATTTTATGAGGTTTTTAACCTTTCTGATTTGCAACCCGAAATAAAAAAGCAAATTGATGAAGAAATAGATTTCATATTAGGAGAGTAGTTATTATGGAATTGACGTTATCAATTATAGCATTAGGATTATCTATGTTTTCAATAATTGTTACATATTTAACATGGAAAAGCGATAGAAAAAATGAGTGGTATTGGAATATAGTACTTAATCCAATAAGTGAGCAAATAAAAAAATTATCTAATATCAATGATGATATTAAGCAAAATGAAAAATTGGAAGATAAACAAAAAAGAGCAACTGAAATTGAAAGAATTTTCAGAATTATTAAAAAGACTGTATCTTTTTTGGAAATTAGTTATAATTCAAAAAAGGTGAATATTATCCAAAAATTTATTGAAGATCAGCAAAATGAGATTGTGAGCAAAATGTTTGAAGCTAATGAAAACTATTTAGAGAAAATTAATTCATTTGAAATAGGCTTATATTCTGAAATTTGCAATTTGGTTTTACACAATAAATTAAAAGAAAACTAATCTTCTAAGCTATCTATAACAGAAGCAACAGAGTCGAGGACAGTACTAAACATATGTGAATATGTGTTTAGTGTTTCCACGATTTTTGTATGCCCTAAATATTTGGCAACTAATGTAACATTAGCGTCATTGTTAATTAAGAGTGATGCACATGAATGTCTAAAATCATGAATCATAATAACCTTTAGCCCAGCAAGAGTAGCTATTTTATTTCTTCTAAGATATATATTAGAATCAGCTAAAGGTTTAGCATCAGCAACAACAAAGAAATCATCATTAAGTCTTTTTTATCTTTCTCATAAAGCATTTTAGGATCATTTAACAAGACTTTAGTAATAGGAACTATTCTTCTACTATCCATTGTTTTAGTATCCGAAAATTAAAACTTAACATGGTTATTTCTCTGTATTATTTGTTTATTAACAGATAATACTTTTTATCAAAATAAATATCTTTCCAAGTAAGCCTTTTAGTTTGCCTTTACAAAGTCCACAGTAATATAATATTTCAAAAACACATCTCCTCCTTAGATCTTCTTCATAAGAAATAAACTTTTTAAATTCATCATCCGTATAATAAGCCATTTCTTTTCTGCGTACATTAAAACATATTTGACACCTTTTTCTTCTTTGTTTAAAAAAATATGTTATAATAAATACCAGAATTTGTTGAAAGGTAGTGGATTTTATTGAATAGATATGATAAAGAAGAAAGAATAATAAATGACTTTCAAGAATTGAGGAAAGCTCAAATTGGTATGGTCCCCTTAAATTTAAAAATATTAAAGTTATATGGCTGTATACGTAATAAGAGAAAATGGATAAAATGGGTAGATACATCAGCAAAGAATGAGTTGCCTCCAGATTTTTATAATGATAAATTGAAATTAATGATGGATGTTATGAGAATTGATGATCATGCTTATGTTGATGAAAATGGAAGAGTTATTAATCGTCACAATGAACGTGAAAGTAAAATTATAGAAGAACTTATCAGTAAAAATAAAATGTTCAGAGAAATAGCAAAAAATGGAAATTTATTTATAACTCCTGATAGTGGACTTAGAGGATATAATGATCATAATTATAATTTCTACATTAATAATTTTAAAAGAGTTGTTGGTAAACACATAAAAAAAATAGAAAAATATAAGCAAAATCATTCGGGATTTAAAACAATATTTTTTATATTTGATGAATCATCACCCTATATGAAATTAATTGGTTGTAAATCAATACCAAAACCAGGTGATTTAATGCACGGTGATTTACATCAGTGGTGGAGAGACAGTAATATGCTAAGTATTATAAAAGATTCTAATATAGATTATTTGATATGGATGACACCATATAAACATTTTAATTCCATAGAAAAAGTAAAATATCCATTAGCTATGATATATGAAGTATCTAAAATTGATTTTGATAATCTTATTAGATATGAAATAGATGAATTGATTAGTTTAGAACAATAATTTTAGGCATATTTTGGATAAAAAGATATGAATTTTACTAATTTAAGTTAATTTGATAAAATTGAATTATTAAAAAAGAGTTTAGATAAAGATAAGTATGATATAGTAAATATTAACCTATTAGACACTAACAAAATAAATATTGATTTTGAAAGCATATAAAAGAATGTTAGTCCAATATCAACTAAAAAATAAGTAATATTCTAACAAGCAAAGGTATATCAACTAGTAACCATACAGTTAAAAAATATATAACTGCATATCTGGAAAGTTATTTAATAAATAAATACGAAAGATTTTATGTTAAAGAAAAAATTTATTATCCAGAAATTATAAATATTATGCAGCTGATCCAGGATTAAGAAGAGAATATAAAGTCTATACCGGAAAAATAGACAATTTAGAAGTAGATTTTGTTGCCGAAAATAGAGATGGATTAAAATACTATCAAGTAGCATTAACCATCAGAGATGAAGAAGTTCTTGCTAGAGAATTAAGATCTATCCCAAAAGCCAACGTTCATTTTCCTAAACTATTATTAACTTTAGATATGGATCTTGAAGCAGATTATGATGGAATAACAAAAATAAACGTAGTCGATTGACTATTAAAATAAAAAAATATATAAAGTTTATTTTATAAACACACAAAAATCAGCGTTACCTTAGCTGATTTTATTTTTACTTAAAAATGCTATCCATCGAAATATTATGATTCTTACAAATTGTATACAAACTCATAGTAGAAATTAAATTATTACCTAATTCATAATTACTATAAGTAGTTTGAGATATCATACACTCATCTGCAATTTGTTGTTGAGTTAAGTTTAAATCTTTTCTAATTCTTTTTAATTTGGCACCAACCATTTTTCTATCAATACTATCGAGTTTATCATACTTAACATTTTTACTATTTAACTTAAGCAAATAATCCATAGAATAACCATATATCAAACTAAATTTATACAAATGTTTTAAAGGAATAACATCTCTGCCAGTTTCCCATCCATTATAGGTAGATTCAGCCACATTAAAAACCTTTCCAAGTTCCTTTTGTGTCATTTCCATGTATTCTCTAATATATTTCAAGTTATTTTCGTACATCTCATAACCATCTATATTAATTTTTACATTAAAAAAATAATTATTTATAAAACTTGGATATATTTGGTAAAAATATGTTATTATAATGTATAGAAACAAAAAGAAAATAGGTAATTATATGAATTATAAAACTAAAATACTACAATATCTTACAAGTACCAAACCAAAATATTATGTACTAATGCAAGAATTAATTAGCAATAAAATATTTGATAAAATTCTAAACAACAATTCTATAATAAAAAATAAGAATAATGAAGAATCATTTATTGAAAAACTAACTTACTTTATTGATTTCTTTCACACTAATTTCCCATCAATTAAAGAAAAAGAACCAATTTTAGAGTTAATTTTAACAACAAATATACCAGAATTTTTAACTACTCCTATTAATTTAAAAGAACTAAACGATAAATATATTATTTATTCAATGAAAACAGCAATCGTTAATAACTTCCTAACTATTTTTAAACAAATCAGAAACAATATCTCCATTCAAAAATTAAATAAATTAAAAATAAAATATAGCTATAATTTAGATAATTTAACAGATGTTGAAAATCTATTTAATCTTTTAAAAGACCTAGTAATAACCAATATAACCAATGATGATAACATACTATACTTATTTGATAACTACGCTAACAAAATGACAAAAATAGAAAAAGAATACAATCTTAATAAACAAGAAACAATCAATAAAATAAACAATGAATATACCTATTACTACAAAAAGATTTTTAATAATTATCAAAAAAGAATAATGGTAATAAACTTAGCAAAATGCATATATAAACTAACCTAATTTATAAAGTATATGATATTTTTAAAATTAATTGACATATTAATCTAAAAAACTATGAATTTGCTCCTGCTGACAAGATCATCATTAGCAAATTAAACAACAATAAAATCTCTTAATATTATATTGATAGGATTAAATTTTTTGTAAATTATTTCTTAATTTTGTTTTGATTGACAAACCTTTAAAAAACTTTAATATTTTTAATACTTATATCATTAAAAGACGTATAGTTGCTAATAATCAGACAGTATTTGCAACTATCTTTTTTTATACAATAAGAATTTCATACTAAAAAAATAAACGCATGATATACATAATAATAAAGTATAAAATTTAAGGATTAAAAATAAATTATCTAAATGTGACTAATAACTAATAAAAAACAATAAAAAGGAAAGATAGCAACTACCGGAATTTAAGTCTGTGGATACTAAAGGTTACTTTATATTTGAAACAGGAAATTATAAGTAAAAGACGAAAATATCAAATTTTAATTTTTATCTACGTTTAGTGTTAAACAAATACATCAAAAAAGAATTCATAGTATCAAGCAAAATACATGTCTACATGATCAAAGACGGGTTTACATTAATTTAAAATTTGATATAATAATTATAGATAGTAAAGAAGACTATTGATTAGAAAGGTAGGAGAGAAATGAGTAATATTCATGTGACAAGTGAAATAGGAAAATTAAAAAAAGTATTACTTCATAGACCGGGAAATGAGTTATTAAATCTAACTCCAGATACATTAAATGAATTACTTTTTGACGATATTCCTTATTTAACTGAAGCACAAAGAGAACATGACATGTTCGCAAAAGCATTAATTGAAAATGACATAGAAGTTGTTTATCTTGAAGATTTAGTAGCAGAAGTAATTGATAGTGATGAAAAAATTCGTGATAAATTTATTCGACAATTTATTATAGAGGCTGGAATTCATACTATAAAGTATCAAATTTTAACTTACAAATTTTTAGATAAAATAAAAGATTCTAAAAAATTAGTACTACAAACCATGGAAGGAATCCAAATTAAAGACTTTCCTTTTAGAAAAAGGGAAATAGAAAAAACGTTAGTGGATTTAGTTGATGAGCCAGAAAAGTTTATAGCAGCTCCAATGCCAAATTTATACTTTACAAGAGATAATTTTGCAAGCGTTGGTGAGGGAGCAAATTTAAATCACATGTATTCAGTTACAAGAAATAGGGAATGTATTTATGCCGAATATATCTTTAAATATCATCCAGATTTTAAAGATACACCTTTATATTATAATAGAGGTTATCATTGGCATACAGAAGGTGGAGACTTATTAAATATTAATGAACATACCGTAGCCATTGGTATTTCACAAAGGACTGAAGCATCAGCTATAGATCAAATTTCTAAAAACTTTTTTAAAGATCCAACTTGTAAAATTGATACTATTTTAGCATTTAATATTCCAGTTTCAAGAGCATTTATGCATCTTGATACAGTATTTACACAAATAGATAAGTATACATTTACATATCATCCTGCAATTTCAGATACATTACAAGTATTTGAAATAACTGAAGGGTTTGATCCTACAACTTATGAAGATTTAAATGTAAAAGAAATAAAAGGATCATTAAAGGAAATATTGGAAAAATATTTAGATCACCCAGTAACTCTTATTCCTTGTGCTGGAGGAGATAAAGTAGCCAGCGAGCGTGAACAATGGAATGATGGATCAAACACATTATGTATAGCACCAGGAGTAGTTGTTGTATATGATAGAAATGATGTAACAAATAAAGAATTACGCAAAGCAGGTCTTAAAGTAATTGAGATTTGTGGAGCAGAATTAAGCCGTGGACGCGGAGGCCCAAGATGTATGTCTATGCCACTTGTAAGGGAGGATGTTGAATGGTAGATTTAAGAGGCAGAGATTTTTTAAAACTATTAGATTATACTCCTGAAGAGATTAGACATTTAATAGATGTAGCGATAGAATTAAAAAATCTAAAGAAAAATAATATAACTCATAGGTATTTAGAAGGAAAACAAATAGCTATGATATTTGAAAAAGACTCTACAAGAACTAGATGTGCTTTTGAAGCAGGAGCTCATGATCTAGGAATGGCAGCAACCTATTTAGGACCAACCGGTTCTCAACTTGGAAAAAAAGAAACAATTGAAGACACAGCACGTGTTTTAGCAAGCATGTATGATGGAATTGAATATCGTGGATTTGATCAAGAAATAGTAGAAAATCTTGCTAAATATAGCAAAGTTCCTGTATGGAATGGTCTAACTAATGAATTTCATCCAACTCAAATGCTTGCAGATTTTATGACTATCCAAGAAGAATTTGGATCTTTAAAGGGAAGAAAATTAGTGTTCTGTGGGGATGCTAGAAATAACGTAGCAAATTCACTTATGGTAGCATGTTCAAAATTAGGAGTTAATTTTACATGTTGCGCACCAAGAACACTTTGGCCAGAAGAGGAACTAGTTAATAAGTGTAAAAAAATTGCTTATGAGAACGGTTCTGCAATAAATATGACTGAAGATATTATGGAAGGTGTAAAAGATGCAGATGCACTTTATACAGATGTATGGGTTTCAATGGGAGAACCTATGGAAATATGGAAAGAGAGAATTGAACTTTTAAGCCCTTACCAAATAAATATGAATGTTATGAAAAACGCTAAAGAAAACGCTATTTTCCTACATTGTTTGCCATCATTTCATAACAATGAAACAAGAATAGGAAAAGAAATAGAAGAAAAATTTGGAATAAAAGAAATGGAAGTTACAGATGAAGTGTTTGAGTCAAGTAAATCTAGAGTATTTGAAGAAGCAGAAAATAGACTTCATACAATAAAAGCTGTAATGTTGGAGACTATGAAAAATGAGTAAAATTGTTATTGCATTAGGAGGAAATGCATTAGGTAAAAATCCTCAAGAACAGCATGATAGAATTGAAAGTACAGTAAAATATTTAATAGATTTAGTACAAGCTGGAAATCAAATTGTTATCACCCACGGAAATGGTCCACAAGTAGGAATGATTTATGATTCTATGAAAGAAGATAAAGTTCCATTTGCTGAAAGTGGAGCAATGTCACAAGGCTATATTGGTTATCAATTACAACAATCATTAAAAGATGAGTTGAATAAAAGAAAAATAAAAAAAGAAGTTGTAACAGTAATTACCCAAGTAGAAGTAAATTCTTTAGATCCTGCATTTAAAAATCCAACTAAACCAATAGGAGAATTTTTGACTCGCGAGCAAGCATTAGAAAAACAAAAACAAGAAAAAGCTGTTTATAAAGAAGACGCAGGCAGAGGATATCGAAAAGTAGTTGCATCTCCAGAACCAAAGAAAATATTAGAACTTGGCACAATTAAAAATTTAATGGAGCAAGGCACAATAGTAATTGCTTGTGGTGGCGGTGGTGTACCTGTAGTTAAGACAAAAACAAACGGCTACGAGGGAATAGATGCTGTTATAGATAAAGATAAAACAAGCGCATTACTTGCTCAAGAAATTAATGCAGATACTTTATTAATATTAACTGATGTTGAAAAAGTATCTTATAACTACAAACAAAAAAATGAAGAAGAAATAAATAAATTATCTATAGCTGAAGCAAGAGTTGGTATTAGACATGATGAATTTAAAGAAGGAAGCATGTTACCAAAAATAGAGGCTTCTATTGGATTTGTTAAAGCTACAGGAAATAAAGCAATTATTACATCTTTATTTAAAGCTAAAGAAGCATTAGAAGGTAAAACAGGTACATTAATTTATAAACCTGAAGTAAAGAAAGAAGAAAAGAAAAAGAGAATCTCATTTTCACTTAGTGCATTTACTATAATCCTAGCTTTAATATTTATACTTGCAATAATTACACATTTACTTCCTAAAGCATCATTTATTGGTGAAGAAATAGTAAATGGTAGTGGAGTAGTAGGAGCTACATTATCCCAAACATTATTGGCGCCTATTCGAGGTTTTGCAGATGCTATTGATATTTGTGTATTTATATTAATTCTTGGAGCTTTCCTAAAAATAGTGAATTCAACTCAAGCTATCGAAACAGGAATTCAAGTCTTAATTAAAAAACTTCATGGACATGAATTAGTATTAATTCCTATTCTTATGATAATATTTTCAATAGGTGGTACTACTTATGGTATGCTTGAAGAAACTGTTGGTTTCTACGCATTACTTGCTGCCGCTATGGTAGCAGCAGGTATGGATACTGTTGTATCTTCAGCTATTGTACTTTTAGGAGCCGGATCAGGAGTTCTTGGCTCAACAGTAAACCCCTTTGCTGTAGGTGTTGCAGTTGACGCTGCAAAGTCAACCTTACCAGCAGGAGCAGCTATTAATCAAGGGACAATAATTGGATTAGGAACAATGTTATGGTTGTCAACTTTAATAATTTCTATAATATTTGTAATGCTATATGCAAAACAAGTTATTAAGAAAAAAGGCTCAACAATATTAAGTTTACAAGAACAAAGAAATATGGAGGCTACTTATGGCGAAGATATTGAAAGAGCTGAAGCTAAATTAACTGGAAAACAAAAAATTACATTAATTTTATTTGCATTAACTTTTGTTATTATGATTATGAGTTTTATCCCTTGGGAAGATTTTGGTATTACAGCCTTTGTAAACTCTAAAGTATTTGGTTTATCATGGTTAGTTGGCGTGCCAATTGGTCAATGGTATTTCCAAGAAGCAACATTATGGTTTTTAATAATGACCATAATAATTGCACTTGTAAATCGTATGAAAGAGAACGAGATTGTTGATAAAATAATTGATGGTGCTGATGATATGGTAGGTGTAATATTAATAATTGCACTTGCAAGAGGAGCATCAGTATTAATGAGTGACACACACTTAGATAATTATATAATTTATAATGCTGCAAATGTACTAAAAATTTTACCAAAGGTAGTGTTTGCTCCATTAAATTATATTTTACATGTCGGACTTTCTGTATTAGTTCCATCTAGTAGTGGACTTGCAACATTATCAACTCCAATTATGGCTCCACTTGCACACCAAGTAGGATACAATGTTGAAGCTACTATAATGGGAATGGTAGCAGCAAACGGATTTGTAAATCTATTTACACCAACTTGTGGCGCTATAATGGGAGGCCTAGCACTTGCCAAAGTAGAATACACAACCTGGTTAAAATGGGTATTTAAAGTATTAGCTTGTATAATGCTTGCAAATATAGTAATATTAACAATTGCAATGTTAGTTTTATAAAAATACAAAAGAGTTCAAAAGAACTCTTTTTATAGAATAGGAATTTCATAAAAATAATAACCATAAAAAGTTATTTATGTAAAAGTGTATTTAAAATAAATTAAAGAATAATAAGTATTGAAATATAAATGATTATTTATAAAGACTATTGTCTAAATTTTGAAATTGATTAAGTTAAGGACAACAAGAAAAGTAATTAACTGAGATAGAAAGAGAGGTGTTGTCGAGAAATGTTTATTCGACGTAGTAAAAAAAAGAATTTGTTTGGCATTATATTGTTAATATTTACTATATGTACTATATTAACAGGATGTAGAAAAGAAAAAAAGGGAGAACTAATATTAGTAACAGAGGCAGGCTTTGCTCCATATGAATATTATTCTAATGGTAAAATTGTAGGTGTAGATATAGATATAGCCCGTAAGATTGCTGATTATCTTAATAAAGAATTAGTAATTAAAGATGTTGCTTTTGATTCAATAATAAATGAAGTAAAAACCAAAAAAAGTGATATAGGAGCAGCCGGAATATCTTATACAGAAGAAAGAGCCATGGAAGTAGATTTTACCGTTAATTATGCATCAAGCAGACAAGTAATTATAGTTAAAAATGATAGTTTAATAACAGATGCAAATAATTTACAAGGCAAGGTTGCAGTTCAATTAGGGACAATCGCTGATTCATATCTAACAGAAAAGTATCCAAATATTACATTAATTCGTGAAAAAAAATTTTTAGCAGCCATCCAAGATTTAAAAGATAATAAAGTTGATGCAGTCGTAATGGATGAGTTGCCAGCCAAAAAATTAATAACAAATGATATGATTATACTTCCAAATCCCCTTGTAGTTGATAATTATGGAATGGTTATATCCAAAGATAATAAAGAATTATTAAATTCATGCAATACTGTAATTGAGCAAATGAAAAATAATGGTGAGATAGATAATATTATTTTAAATCATATGGGAATAGACCAAAAGGTAAATAAAAATACAATTATTGATAGAATATATAACAGTATTATATTAGATGGAAGATATAAATATATATTAACGGGATTATTAAATACATTAATAATAGCACTAGGAGCAGTTATAATAGGAGTTTTTTTAGGAACATTACTAGCTATTATTAGAAATTATCATGATAATACCAAGAAACTAAAATTATTAAATGCAATAGCAAAATTATATATAACAATTATAAGAGGAACACCTAGTATATTACAACTCATGATTATATATTACGTAATATTTAAATCAGTGTCTATTAATATTGTTTTGGTTGGAATACTAGCGTTTGGAATAAATAGTGCAGCCTATGTAGCAGAAATTATAAGAGCTGGATTAAACTCTGTTAATAGAGGACAAATAGAAGCAGGCTATGCACTAGGATTAGATTATAACAAGGTAATAAGGTATATTGTTTTACCTCAAGCAATAAAGAATATTATTCCTGCACTCGGAAATGAATTTATAACACTTGTAAAAGAAACTTCAGTAGGTGCTTATATAGGTATAGTTGAACTTACCAAAGCAAGTGATATAATTGCATCTCGAACATATGATTATTTCTTTCCATTAATTTTAATTGCAATCATATATTTAATTATTACTTATGGATTAAGTAAAATAGTTAATTTAATTGAAAAGAGGTTAAAAAATGTTAAAAATTAAGTCTTTAAAGAAAAATTTTGGCTCTAAAAAAGTATTAAAAGGTATAGATTTAGAAGTAAACAAAGGTGATATTGTAGGTATAATAGGTCCAAGCGGATGTGGTAAATCAACACTTTTGAGAACCATAAATTTACTTGAAATACCAACAAGTGGTATAATTAACTTTGAAGGAAAAAATTTAGATTTTAAAGAAAATTTAACTTTTGTTAGAAGAAAAATAGGAATGTTATTTCAACAATTTAACCTATTTAGTAATATGACTGTACTTGAAAATATAATTTTAGCCCCTGTAAAATTAAAAATAATGTCACACGATGAAGCAGTAAAAGAGGCTACAAGTTTATTAAAGAAAATAGATTTATATGATAAAAAAGATTATTATCCTTATGAACTTTCAGGAGGACAACAACAAAGAATAGCAATTATAAGAGCTCTTATTATGCATCCGGATTTGATGTTATTTGATGAACCTACGTCAGCTCTTGATCCTGAAATGATAGGTGAAGTAACCAATTTGATGAAGGAAATTGCCAACCAAGGAATGACTATGATAGTTGTATCACATGAAATGAACTTTATAAAAAAATTTGCAACTAAAGTAATTTTTATGGAAGATGGAAAAATAATTGAACAAGGTACCAAAGAAGAAATATTTAATCATCCGAAAGATGATAGATTAAAAGAATTTTTATCAAAAGTAAAAAACATATGAAATAAAAAAGAATTTGTAAATTTTAATCAAATTCTTTTTTTATTAAATTAAAACAATTAATATTCATAAAATTCACATTATAAAATAAAGATGTAAAATAACCAATATTAGCTAATAGAAAATAAACTTCCAAATCTTCGAAACAAAAAACATATGTAGTAACATAGATTCTGTTTTTCATTTCTGATAACTAAATAATCGTTACAAATTAACTAAAATTTAAGAAATTGCGTTCAAAAAATTTACAACTAAAAATCAAAGTGTTATACTAAAAACAATTTATAACAAATAGAAGGAGTATGCAAAATGGAATATGCAGTAAAATATCAAAATATCAAAATAGATGAAGAAACCAATCTATTTATACCATTAGAAATAATTAAAGGACATGTTAAAGAAGATACATTTACAACCAATAAATATACCTATAAGTATATTACAACATCAAATATTAATTGCAAATATTTAGTAGGACCATCATTTACCATGGATTACATAAGAGATTTCTATGCCTTACCATCTGATGAATTATCTAATAAAGATGTTATTGAACTAGTTCTAATGGAAGCAAAAGACTGTGTAGTTGTATATAAAAACGGTAAATTTGTATTCTTAGATTTAAGTACATTATCAACCCCAAATAAAAAAGTAGAACTATATCAAATAATTGATGGTGAAACATGTCTTATGTTAAATCAAGACTCAGTAAACGAATTATTAACAACTGATGAAATCTCTAAATTAAAAGAGAAATTAAAATTTATGAGAGATAAAATTTGTAAATTTAGCTCATTTGCTGAAAATAAAGGGCTTGAATTACTTGAACTTCATGATGGAGTAACAAATCGTATTTATACAGCTGAAGTATTTGATGATACAAAAGATGAAGAAGAATCAAAAGAAGAAGAACTAGCCGAAGAAGAATTAACTGAAGAATTAAATATTCAAGAAGAAACGTTATATACAAATGAACAGCCAAAAACAAGTGCTCTTCAAAGTTTTATTACATCTACTAATGAAACAAGTGTAGAAGGATTATACAAATATTTAAAAAGTAACATAATAGGACATGATGAAGCTTTAAAAAAGATTGCAACAATTCTTTATATGAATTATACATCTAGTCCACTATTTGGAACTGAATCAATACTAATTCCTGGTCCAACCGGAACCGGAAAAACTGCCACATTTAACTGTGCTGCTAAATACTTTGATGTACCATTTAGAAACATAAATACTTGTAATTTAGTACCAGAAGGAATAGTTGGAACAACCCTAGAAGATGAATTTGAAGCCCTTATAAGTGAATGCAAAGGAAATATGAAGTTAGCAGAAAAAGCAATTCTCGTATTTGATGAATTTGATAAAATCGGAGTAGATAAATTAGATACCAAGACCTCACTAGTAAATATCTTCTTAAAAGCCTTAGAAGGGGGAAGATTCCCAATTGCTAGACAAATGAAAGAAACTCAAATATATAATACCGGTATGGCAAGTAAGATATGTTTAGGTACTTTCCAAGAAGCTTTCAAAAAAGAAACAGCTCCAATTGGCTTTGGAAATAAAGCATCTCTAGAAGAAGAACAATTTGATAAATCATTACTAGTTAAAAAAGGATATTTTTCTTCTGAATTATTAACCAGATTTCAACACTTCATTCCATATAAAAATCTTAGTGAAGAAGATAAAAAGAAAATTCTTTTAGAATCAAAACTAAGCTATTATCTAGCAAAAAAAGAAAGGCTAAGTGCTCAATTTGGAATCGAAACAATTGGCGATGAAGAATTTGCTAAAGGTGTTTTAGAAGAAATAAAAAAACACGAAAAAAGTGTTAGAGACATGAATAACATAGTTGCCGATACATTTCTAGATATTGAATATGACATTTTATCAAATCAAGGAAAGTACAAAACATTAAAACTAACAAGTGATACAGTATCCAAAGGAAATTACGACTTATCCTAAAAGTTGTAATTTTTTTATTTATAAATAAATGATATACTTAATTAAGTATTAATTACTAAATTGGAAAGAAGTGTCAAAATGAAACATGAATTATTAGTTCCTGTTGGAAATAAAGAATCCTTAATATATGCCATAAATAATGGTGCCGATGCTGTTTATCTTGCTGGTAAAAAATATGGTGCTCGCGCTTTTGCTGAAAACTTTACCCTAGAAGAAATAGAAGAAGCCACAAATTTATGCCATCTTTATGGTGTTAAAATTTTTATAACTGTAAATACCTTAATTTACGAATCAGAGTTTTCCTCATGTCTAGAATATATTGAGTCTCTTCATAAAATAGGCGTAGATGCTCTAATCTTACAAGATATCGGCTTAATCGAAGTTGTTCATAGTATGTTTCCTAATTTAGAAATTCATGCATCAACTCAAATGCACAATCATTCTAAGGAAAATATTAAATTTCTTGAAACCCTAGGCGTAAAAAGAGTCGTATTTGCTAGAGAACTTCCATTAGATTTTATAAATGACTTAGATACTACAATGGAAAAAGAAGCATTTATTCATGGCTCCTTATGTATAAGTTATTCTGGTCAATGTTATTTTTCAAAATGCATTCTAAATCGAAGTGCTAATCGCGGTGAATGTGCCGGAATGTGTAGATTAAAATATAATCTTTTAGAAGATGATAGACTAGTAAATAATTCTGACAAATATCTTTTAAGTCCTAAAGATTTATGCAGTATTGAAAACTTTAAAGAGTTAATGGATTCTAATATCTATTCATTTAAAATAGAAGGAAGAATGAAATCTCCCGCTTATGTTGGAATTGTAACAAAAATATATCGTAAACTAATTGATGACTATGAAAGTGGTAAAGAATTACAAGTTTCCCAATCTGATCTAGATGAACTAAAATCAATATTTTATAGAGGCTACACTCCTGGTTTCCTATTTAATAATGAAGATATAATGAACTATGAATCATCTAATCATATTGGTTTGTATGCTGGTAAAATTACCAAAGTAACACCTAAAAAACTTGCAATCAAATTAGATATTGATTTGAAACAAGGCGATTCAATTCGCTTCAAAAATATCAATAAAGGAATAACCTTAAACTTTATCTATGATTCAAAAGATAATTTAATAAAGAGTGGTACTAAAGGAACAACAATTTATTTTGATAACTTTCTAAACCTAACCAAAGAAGATGAAATATATCTTACATCACCTAAACTCCCATTAGAAACAAACATAACTAAGAAAATCACCGTTTCCATGAATTTTACCGCAAAACTAAATGAAAAAATAAAATTAGAAGTAAGTGATGGAATAAATAATATAACGATTTATGAAGCAGAACCATCTGAAGCAATTAATCAACCAATAACCAAAGAAAATATCGAAAAAAGTTTAACCAAAACTGGAACAACGCCATACAAAGTAAGTTCTCTAAATATAAATATTTCTGGTAATCTATTCATTCGTAACATCGATTTAAATAATTTAAGAAGGGAAGCCCTTGAAGAATTATCTTTAAAAAGAATGAAAGCTTCTAAAGAGTTTATTAAAAATAATTACCAAGAAAATCTTCAAAATATTTCCAAAACAAAGGAAATATATGTCCTAGCTAGAACTAAAGAACAAATTACAGTTTTAAAAAAATATCCGGTTAAAATAATTGTTGATAAATTAGATTTACTAGAACCAACCTTTATTTATAAAATTCCTAGAAATTTACTAACATATCCAAAATATAATGAAAAAGTATTAAATACATCTTATGCCAGTATGATAGAAAATTCAGGTAATATCAGTGATTATTTCTTAAACATAACTAATCATTATGCCCTAAATCTAGCACACAAATATAACACGATGGTAACACTCTCATTTGAAAATGATTTTAATGAGTTAAAAAACATAATGAATAACTATCCAACTTCAAATACAGGATTATTAGTTTACGGTAAAATAGAACTAATGATGATGAAAGCCTGTCTTCTAAAAAACACATTTAAAGCCAAAAACTGTCACATTTGTAAAGATAAAAAAACATATAAATTGATAGATCGTAATAAGGAAGAATACGAAATATTAACATCACCTCAAAATCATACTTCCTATATTCTAAATTGTCATACTACCAACTTAATTGATAAAATACCAACCTATCAAGAACTAGGTATCACTAATTTTAGAGTAGATTTGTCAAACGAAACAGCCGAAGATACAGTAAATGTAATAGAACAAATTATATCGAAAATTAACATTAATAGCTAATTATATACATAATAATTAATAGGTGATCTATTGAAAAAATATATTATCTTAACAATTATTATGTTTTTAATTGTTACTAAATCCTTAATGAATGATTATCAAACTAAAATGTTAATAAACCAAAACTTATCAACATATTATTTAAAATATCAAAATATTGACAGCAGTTATATTGAAATAAAACATACTCCAAACAAAAATGAAGTCTTTATTTCCATTTATCGTTTAACCACATTTACCGGAACAATTATTAAAAAGAAAAACAACATTATATACATTAAAGCCTTAGATCCCAATAACCATAACATTTACTTTAAATTTAACTTAGATACAAAAGTTTTAACAGTAACTAAATCAAGTTGGCTTTACCTTAACAAAGGTGATACATTTAGCTTTAATCTCTAAAATTCTAAAATAATAATTTCATACATATATTTAATTGGTGATATCATGAATTTTAAAATAGGTGATTTAGTTACTCGCAACAGTTATAATAATGACATAGTCTTTAAAATAATAAACATCTCCGATAGTATCGCTTACTTAAAAGGAACTAATATCAGATTATACGCCGACAGTAAATTAGATGATTTAAAAATTTACGATAAACAAGATATTGATGATTTTGCCGATAGTATCGAAGAAGAACATTTAGATCGTGATTCATTTTTTTATTTACCGGCTAAACTTTTACACCTTGATTCAGATGAAAGTTATATTAATAAATGTCTAAATTACTACAAGCGAAATAAATTACAAGCCGTCGGAAAATTAGTGTCCGAAGAAGAATTACCAAATAAAATTATTAAATTCTTAAAAGAATACAGCCCTGATATTGTAATAATTACCGGCCACGATTCCTATTTTTCCAAGAAAAATGATAAAAACAATCTCGATAACTATCGTAACTCTAAATATTTTTGTGAGGCAGTATCAAAAGCGAGAAACTATGAAAAAAATCATGATAAATTAGTAATTATAGCTGGTGCTTGTCAAAGTAATTATGAGGCTTTAATTAAAAGTGGTGCCGACTTCGCATCAAGCCCTAAAAGAGTAAATATTCACGCTCTTGATCCTGCTATAATTGCAACCACAATCGCACTAACCGATAAATCTAAACCAATAGATTTAATAAGTTTATTAAACAAAACCAAATATGGTTCAAATGGAATGGGAGGCTTAATGGGAAATGGACTTATGTATGTGGGGTATCCAAGATGATTGATGCAATAAAAAATGACATTAAAAATCATTTAAACAGAGAAGTAAAAGTAGTGTCAAAAGAAAATCGTAACAAGACAGATGTCTTCTATGGTTATGTATCGGAAATTTATTCACACGTTTTCTTAGTAAGTAATGGTAGTAGTAAAAAAAGTTATTCATATTCTGATATTCTAAGTAAAGATATTCAAGTTACTTTTATGTAAAATCTATTGCTTTTTTTTAAATCATAGCATAAAATTAAATTAAAGATTGAAGACAATCTTGAAAGGAGTGAATGTTATGAAGATTACATCTGTAAACGTTCGTAAAATTGAAAAAGACGGTTCTCGTATGAAAGGTATAGCATCTGTACTATTAGATGATGCATTCGCTGTACATGATATTAGAATCATAGAAGGAGATAATGGTTTATTTATTGCTATGCCAAGTAGAAAAACTAGCACTGGCGGTTACAAAGATATTGCTCATCCAATTAATCCTGAAGTACGTAAACAATTTGAAGACGCTATTTTAGAAGCATATAAAACAGCTGAATAAATTCACTTCCATAGTGAATTTTTTTCATATCCTCATCATATATTTAAACTGGAGGATATCTATGGAAAAAATGATTGAAGTACCAAACATGTCTCATATAATAAAACTTAATGAAAGAAAAAACATAATTATAAGTGGTATCAAAAAAATCAATAATTTTGATGATAAAGAATTTAGTTTAGATTCAATAATGGGTGGAATTATCATTAAAGGAGAAAATCTTGAAATGATAAAATTAGACACAGTTGAAGGCAATGTATCAATTAAAGGAAAGATAAATAGTTTTTACTATACCGATAATGTTTCTAAAGAAAATAGTCTATTAATGAAGTTATTTAAATGATCCAATTTATATTAATAATTATATCTATAATTTATGGCTTTATTTATGGAATAATAACCTCTTTATTAAAAAAGAATCTTATATTATTTAGTCTATTTTCTATTTTAGCAACTTTTTTATATGTATTCATTTTATATAAATTATATAATGGTAATATTTCTTTGCTATTAAAAATATCATTAGGAATCGGCTTTATATTATGTAAAGTTTTAGAAAAAACTGTCAAATTTAAAAAACATAAGTAACAAACCTTAATATTTTTGTTATAATAAACACTGAATAGAAAGGTATATTATGGCAAAGAGAACAAAAAAAGATAAAAGACGTATTTTATTAGGAACTCTAGTTATTTTAATAATGATTTGTTATTTAAGTTTTTTTGTTTATAGATATTGGAATCAAATATTAGCTAACAACAACGAAAAAAAGATTTTAGAAGCTAAATATGAATCTTTATTAAAAGAAGAAGATGAACTAAACAATGAAATAACTAAAATGCAAGATTCTGAATATGCTGCCAAATATGCTAGAGAAAAATATGGATATTCAAAGGATAATGAAGTGATAATCAAGTTCGACGATTGATATTTTTCTTTAAATATGCTAATATTTTAGCACGGGGTCGTTTATGGTTTCGACAGGGTATAGTTTTGTATTATATGCAGTGGTGGTTAAACCTAAATAACAAACAGTTAAAATAACTGACAATACAAATTATAATACTGCTTTAGCATTTGCCTAATTAAAGGCTCGCAAGCACTGGCTTAGAACTAAATCTACAGAGTTTTAACGCTGGTTCATAATAGTAGATTATATTTAATAGATTGCTTAGTTTATTAAACGAATCCTATAAGCTTAGTTAATGATATTTTGATGATTTCTTACCATTAATGAAACAACAAATCATCTAAACTTGTAGATTATAATATGAAAGTATCTTGGACAAGGGTTCAACTCCCTTCGACTCCACCATAAAGAAATCAGTTCGAATTATTCGAATTTAAATATATGAATCAATCAAATCGATTGATTTTTTTGTATCAAAATTCCAATAAAATGCCTTTTATTTACTTTAAAAGAATTATAACTTTTGAATATAATGTACTAGATAAATATACTTTTTTAGTTTACTATATGTATAGGAAGTGATTTACGTGGAATATAAAAAAATGAGAGAATATACTCATGAAGAATTTGTAAAATTAATTATGAGTTTAGATGAAAAACAGTTATTAGAATTAAGTGCTAATTATGGTGGATATCCAGTTTTATTTAGAATGGCACTAGATGATAGAATTAGTCATATTCCTTTTATTCAAACAGGTGCTGCTATAATTATTAGAAATGAAGAAGGACAAATTTTATTACAAGAAAGAACAGATAGGAATAAATGGGGATTGCCAGGAGGTTGCCAAGATTTAGGAGAAGATTTAAGAACTACCGCTGTTAGAGAAGCTTATGAAGAAACCGGTATTATTTTAAATCCGAATGATATTGAATTAATTGACACCCTATCAGGCGAAAATAGAAAAAACAGTTATCCAAATGGTGATATTGTATATAATAACACATCTTTATACGTTGCAGATGTAAATATACAAGATGCTAAAGATTTAAAGGGTGATTCCGAAACTAAAAAATTACAATTCTTTTATCCAGAAGAAGTTCCTGAAAATTTAATGGATACAGATTTAATTAAAACATATCTTAACTTTATAGGAAAAAAATAAAAATTATAATCTTTAAAATATTTCAAATAAATTGTTACTATCAAGAATAGATATAGACATTCACGTTATATAAAACGAATATTATTTACATTGAACTTAAATAGTTCATTTTTTTATGTTTAAATTGTTATTATCATTTATTATTTCAATTAACTTTTTCGTACTAAAACTAGGTATATGATTTTTAGATAAAACATATCCAATATATCTAGAAGGAATTTTTATATCAGTTTTAATTTCATATAATAATTCACTATCTAATAAATTTTTTGCATATTCTTTAGTAACATAACCAATACCAAATCCAATTTTAGTTAAATCCACCACTAAAGAATAACTTGTAAGTTCAATACTTGGCTTTAACAAAACATTATTATCCTTCATGAAATCATCCAAAAACTTTCTTGTGTTTGAACCTTTAGCTTGCAAAATCAAAGGATAATTATTAATCTCTTTCATTGTAATAATTTTATCTTTTAAATCTTTATATTTTTCTCCAACAACAAAACAATCGTTAACAATTTTACATTTAGCTATTTTTAAATCACTCTCATAACTATCATTGTTTAAATTTAAAAATAATATATCAATAAGTCCATATTTTAATTTTGAAATTAATTCATTAGAAATACCCGTAATAATTTTAATGTCAATACTAGGATATTTTTCATGAAATATTTCTAAATAAGGTAGTAAAAATTCCTTTGCTATAGTAGTACTTGTTCCAATTTTAATGCATCCTGTTTTTAAATTAATTAAATCAGTAAATTTATTTTCCCCATTATTAATAAATTCTATAGCTTGTTTAATATAATAATAAAGTTCTTTTCCTTCCTCAGTTAAAACAACGCCTTTTTTAGTTCTTATAAATAAAGAGCCGCCTAATTGATTTTCTAAATTTTTAATTGATTTACTTATAGCCGGTTGCGAAATATTTAAATGCATACTAGCTTTAGTAATATTTCCATAATTAGCAACTTCATAAAATATTCTATATAATTCAAAATCAATATTCATAATAACCTCCAGTTATCAAAGCAATAACAAATATATATTTTTATTATAATAACAAAAATTATATAATACAAGCAGAAGGAGAAAAGTAAAATGGAAGATAATTATTACACATATGATATATATGAAGATAAAGAAGAACTAATTATAAAAACATTAGATAAATATATAAATGATACAATAATAAATCCCTACTTATCTAAAGAAAAAATAATTGATATGCATACTCATACATGCTACTCAGACGGTGAATTAAAACCTCACGAATTAATATCTCTAGCACTAGAAAAAGGAATAAGCACCTTAGCAATAACTGATCATGATACCATAGAAGGAATTAAAAAAGTAAATAGAAATGATGATTTAATTGTTAAAACAGGAATTGAAATAATTAATGGAATAGAATTATCAGTTAAAGTTCCAAAAGGAAGAATGCATATACTTGGCTATGTAATTAATTTAGAAGATATAAACCTAAATAAAAAATTATTAGAACTTAAAGATAATAGTTTGAATTCAGTTTTATCAATTATAGAAGTATTAAAAAAAGATTATAATATTAGATTTACTTATGATGAAATAAAATCTTTATTTCAGTTTGAACATAATTTAGGACGCCCAGATATTGCAAAAATATTAATTAATAAAGGGTATGTATCCTCAGTCAAAGAAGCGTTTAGCAAATATTTAATAGAAGCTCATAACAAAACAAGAAGTTTTAGCAAAGGAATAAGTTATGAAGAATGTATTGATTTAATTACTAAAAGTGGTGGTATTCCTATCTTGGCTCATCCAAAATCTCTCGAATTAACTGAAAAAGAATTATTAATATTATTAAAAAACATGATAAATTGTGGCTTAAAAGGCATTGAAGTTTTTCACTCTAGCCATACACCACTTGAAATTAAAAAATATATGGAAATCGCTCAAAAATATGATTTATTAGTTAGCGGAGGAAGTGATTACCACGGTTCAACGGTTAAACCAGAAATTGAACTAGGTACCGGAATAAACAACAATTTAAACATTAAAAAATTATCGTTATTAGATGAATTACACAGAAAAATTTAAAATCAATCAGAAAATTAAAAAGTTATTCCAGTGTACTGGAATAAATAAATACAATATTTAATATTAAAATCAAAATTTACTACCGATAAAATCATAATAAATGCTTTTCAAATTTGATTTAATATTATAAAATAACCCTCAAAGGAGCAAACTATGAAATATATATTCTTAGATTTTGATGGTGTAATTAACAATTGGTACCAAATGGAAGGTGTATCACTAGAAAATGTCAAGATATTAAAGCAAATAATAGACTTAACTAATGCTAGTGTTATAGCAACAACCTCTAACAAATACTCATTTCAACAACGTGGAATTGATTACTACAAATCAATATTTTACAAAAATTATGTTATTCCACTAAAAGAACTAGATATTGAAATATATGATGTTACACCATTTATAAACAGTTCAAAAATATTAGAAATTAAAGATTACATAGAGAGTCACAAAATTGAAGACTATGTCATCCTAGATGATGAATTAATTGAAGATAGCGAGTTGCAAAAACATCAAGTTTTACCAGATTTATATCTCGGATTACAACAACATCACGTAGAACCTATAATTAATATACTAAATGGTAATTTAGTTTTTTATCCGCCAAACTATAATTTAAACGAAACAGCCGAAGAACAGGCAATCAAAATAAATGAATATCACAACAAATATTCAAAAAATACCCATAAATAATTGATTATTACAAAAAAAACAAGTAAAATAAAAATTAGGGAGGAATAGAAAATGGAAAAAGTTAAAAAATTGTTATTACCTGTAGTTATTATTATTATTTTACTATTACCAATTATTATTAATTATGTAAATAACAAAAAGATTTCAGTAATTTCATATGATAAATATACATCTAATGTGTCAAAAGAAAAAGTAACACTTACATATTTTGGTGATACTAGTTCAGAAGAATATGCTAAAATCAAAGAAGAATTACTTAATTTAAAAAGTAAATATTCAATTGAAGTTAGTGCTGTAAATACACCTAAATTAAGTACAGAAGAAAAGCAAAAATTAACTAGTTCAAATGAAAAATTTAATAGTAAATCAGTTTTTGTTATAACACAAGACGGTAATACAGTTAAAGTAGTAGATAAAGAAACAGAAAATGTTAACTTAGATGCTCAATTAAACAAATATATTAACAATGTAATTCCAGAAGATGAAGTTGCTTATAAAACAGTTTCAACATATAAAGAATTCATGAAAATTTATAAGAGTAAAAAAGTAACTATGCATGTTTTTGGACGTAACACATGTTATTATTGTAATATCTTTAAACCAATATATAATGAAGTTGCTGCCGAAAATAATTTAGATATTTACTACTATGATTCAGACAGCTTTAATAGTGATGAATATAGTAAAATATTAAATTCAGGTATAAACATTCCGGCAGAATGTACATCATCAAAAGAAGAAGCTCCTTTATCATCAGGTTTTGGAACACCTTTAACACTATATTTAAAGAATGGTAAAGTAGTAGGATGTATTTCCGGATATGTTAACAAAGAAAAACTAGAAACTAAGTTAAAATCAGTTGGAATGATGAAGTAAAGGAGAAAAGATTATGGCATCTACTTATGAAATTGTAAAAAAATTTAAAAATAAATACCCTGGCACAATATGTTGGAGAATTAAAAAACATTCAAAGCTAGTTGACCAAAATTTATATCCTGATGAAATAGTAAATTATGCGTTTGCTGCTCAAAATAACATATCACATGGAAACATCTTTGATACAGCTGTACTTGCTATCACCAATAAAAGATTAATAATTGCCCAAGATTATATCTTATTAGGATATGCCTTAAACTCAATTACACCAGACTTATATAATGATATGCAAGTTCACGCAGGAATTATTTGGGGAATGATAACCATTGATACAATGAAAGAAACTATTTATTTTTCTAATCTATCAAAACAAGCGTTACCAGAAATTCAAAAAGAAATTACCTCATATATGATGGAAGCAAAAGCAAAATATTACAAAAAAGAAGAAAATAAAGAGTTCAATTAAGAATTCTTTTTTTCTAAAATGGAGAAGTATGAAAAAACAAAAAAGATTTATAATATTAGTATTTATAATAGTCATAATATATTTAATTATTTTATATGTTCCAAAAAATTACGAAACCGATTATATAATCAACAAAGTAAAAGTAAACGAAATATATAATAAACGTAATAAACAATATAAATTCACTTTAACTTACGAAAATATTGAATATCCAATTATTATTAACACAAAATATCATAAACAACGTAAACTTATAAAAGATATTAAAATCATATCAGATGGAAATGATACGTGTTTAAACTTAACTGTTCTAGAACAAACTCAAAATCTTTGTAGCGATAAAAAAGGTTTAAAAGATTATCGTTTAATTAATGAAAAATTATATAGTGAAAACTATGAAAAAGTAATAAAACCAATTAAAGAAACTGAATATGAAAACTTTACAATCTATAATAACGATATGACATATCTTATTTGGAACTATAATGGTTACGTTAAATTATCAGATAACAACGAAATAATTAAGATATTATCTAATGAAAAGTATAACAATATTGAAACATATCAAAATAATACTTATTTAGTAATTCCTGATTATGATTCTTCTTATTACTTTAAAAAAATTTATATATATGATACTAATAAAAACGACATATCAATCGTAGATTTTAATTATGAAATTTCTTATAATATCTTATATCTTGGAACTTATAAAAATAAACTATATTTTTTAGACCTTAAAAATAAAAATGAATTTGAATTAAATCTAAAAAAGAAAAAAATAAAAATGTTAAATGAAAAAGATAATTATGGACTATTCCTAAATAATAACAAATTAGAAAAGGAAAAAGTGGACAACTTAGTTAAAAATCAAAAAGTATTTAATAATGAAATAAATAATAATTATGTTGTAGAAGATAATTACTTATACAAAGTATTAAATAATTATAAAATAAAAGTAAGCAATCAACAAATAACATCAATTATACGAATTATAGATAATGACGTATATTATTTAGTAGGAGATACATTATATAGATATACAAATAATAATGGTGAAGAAAAATTACTTAAACATAAAGAATGGAAATATAATTATAAAAATCAAATATTTATTTTTAACAAATAATTAAAATAAGAATAACCTATACTAGGGGATGATTTAATGATAGATATGTACAATGTAAATCAAGACGCAAATAAATATTTTGACTACTATAAAATAAAAAAAGGAGATAATCTTTATCAAATAGGTAAAAGTTATAATGTAAATCCAGCATTAATTGCAATTCTTAATGGTCTAAATTTAAATGATTATATTTATCCTAATGAAACTATAATGGTACCTAAACAAGGATATTCATATTATATAACTAAAGCAGGAGATACCCTTAATTTAGTAGCAAATACATTTAATACCAGCGTTTCAAATTTGTTAAAAAATAATGAAACAATCTATTTACAAGAAGGACAATTAATAGTAAATAAAATAAGCTAATAAGTTTATTTTATTTTTTTTGCATGATATAATTTACTTAAGGTAAAGGGGAATACAAAATGATATTAAAAAAACCATATGCATTTTTAATTAAAAATTTTAAAATAATCCATATTATAATCTTTTTACTCGCTTTATATGTCAATAATTATTATATTAAAATATCTAGTTTCTTTAGAAACTATTCATCTAATAACTTCTATGATTATAATATAGCCAAAGATTATTTGCCAATATTTTCATTTATAGCCATTATCTTACTAATATCGTTTATATCAATAATGCTATACTTAATGAATAAAAAGAAAAAACCAATTAAATTATATATATTTTCTATTATTTATTACGTTACATTATTAATATCTATGTTATTTATTTATAATGTAATAAATACATTATATGAAGCAACACTAACTCAAAAATTAAGTAGATTTTATAGAGATATATTCTTTATTTTAAATTTACCTCATTATTACTTTTTAGTGATGTATCTAATAAGAGGAATCGGATTTGATATAAAAAAATTCAACTTTAGTAAAGATTTACAAGAATTAGAAATTAATGCCGAAGATAATGAAGAATTTGAATTCGTATTAGGTACAGAAGGATATTTAGTAAAAAGAAAAATTCATAGATTATATCGTGAAATAATTTATTATTATAAAGAAAATAAATTTTTAATTAACATCGTATTAGGCTCAATTTTATCTATTGTCCTAATTACGGTATTTATAAATACCTCAATAAATTTACATAAATATCATGTTGGAAGTTCTTTATCTGCTGATAAATTTACTTATAAATTAAATAATGCTTATGTAACATCATATGACTATAAAAACAAATTAATAAATAATCAAAATAAATATTTAATTTTAGATATGACAATAACTAATAAGAATAAAAATATATTAAAACCAGAAGAAATGTACATTATTTATGGTAATAATCAAGAATCTATTTATAAAACAAGTTTAGCAAATAGTTTTTCTGATTTAGGCACAGTCTATATTGGAGATCTCATACCTAACCAAGCAACAAATTTATTATTTATATATGAGTTACCAAACAACGCCAAAACAACTAATTTAAAACTGATGGTTTATAAAGGCTATGAATATAAAAATGGAGTTAGAAACAACCTATATAGAGAATATAAATTTAGCGCATCTAACCTAGATAAAGATTTAAAAATTACTAATCTAAATATGGGAGATACCTTTACATTAGGTAAAACTCTTTATGGAAATACTAATTTAAAAATAACAAATATGGAAATTAAAAATAAATATGAATATGCTTATCAAAAATGTTCTAATGAAAATAATTGTGAAACCCTAACAGATATCATATTACCAGATAATAGAAATCAAAATGAATTATTAATCGTTGATTATGAAATAAACATAGATGAAAATTCCCTATTAGCACGAAGTACTAATAATAAAGATCAAAATATAATTAATAAATTTTCTAAAATAAATTATACTATTAATGAAAACGATAAAACCACAACAATTTATGGCAAAACATATTCTAATTTAAAAAATAAAATATTCTTTGACATTCCAAATAATGTGAGTTCTAAGGCTGATAAGAAAAATTTTATAATTAAAACTAGAGAAAATGAATATAGCTTTAGCATAAATTAATCATATAAAGTGCTATTCGACTTTAATTTTATTGACTTTAAAAAAATTATATAATACAATATTCTTGCAATGCCAAATATTGCATATATTGTATTAGATGGGGCTTTAGCCAAGTGGTAAGGCAAGGGACTGCAACTCCCTGAGCACCAGTTCAAATCTGGTAGGCCCCTCCATTGAAAAAACAGTTCCGACTATTATGCTTGAACTTAATATAGAAAAGTATCAATTTCTAAAAGAAGTTGATATTTTTTTGTTGATAAAAATATTTATAATTTCCATAATTTTATCAATTGTATAAATATTTATGTTAAAATATAATATATAATTAATGAAAGAGGAATAATCATGAAAACCTGTGTATTAATATATAATCCCAACAGTGGCCACGTATTTAAAACTAAGTATTTAAAAGAATATAAAAAGATTCTAATTAAAAATGGTTATACACCTAAATTTATTGCTACCTGTTATCGCGGTCACGCCAAAGAAATAATATCACATCTTGAAAAAGTAGATCTAGTAATTAGTATGGGTGGCGATGGTACATTTAACGAAATAGTAAGCGGAAATCTTGAAAGAAAAGAGCCACTAATAATTTCCCACATCCCAGTAGGTACAACTAATGATATAGGTGTAATGTTTGGGTATGGAAAAGACATTAAAAATAATCTTAAGTTATTACTTAAAGGTTGCGTTAAAGAAATGGATATTTGCCTAATTAATAATCAACCATTTGTCTATGTAGCAGGTTTCGGTAAATTCATGCAAGTTCCATATTTAACTCCAAGAAAATTAAAGAAAAAATATGGATATATAGCTTATCTAATAGAAGGAATCAAAGATTACTTTAGTCCTACAAAACTATATAAAATAACCTATGAAGTTAATGGAATTACCAAAACAGGTTACTATTCCTTTATTCTTATATCAAACGCTAATCGTATAGCCGGAATAAATAACTTTTATCGTGATGTTAAATTAGATGATGATAAATTTGAAGTGTTATTATGTAATTTTAATCGTCGCAAAGATATTATAAAAACATTTTCCCTATTAATGACCGTAGATGCAACTAAAGTATCGGGTGTCGAATTTTATAAAACCAATAATATGAAAATTGAATTTGAAGAATATCCTAAATATAGTTGGTGTATAGATGGTGAAAAACTAAATAGAGCAAATCTTAAATACGAAATTAAAAATATTAATAAAGTTAAAATCATGTTACCAACCAAAAATATAAATAAAATATTTGTAAACAAAAAAATTGATTAATTACCAATCAATTTTTTCTTTTTTAGTAAATAATAAATTACGACACATCCTAATGAACTAATAGAAATTGCACATCCTATTTTAAAACAAGGAATCTCATATTTAAATTCTATATTATGTTCTCCTTCAGTTACATCAAATCCTAAAAGAGCATTGCCAATTTCAAATGTATTTACTTTCTTTCCGTCAATATAAACTTTCCAACCTTCATCATAAGGAATAGATGTAAAAATAGTTCCTTCACCCGAATTAACATAAGCATTAATCTTATTTTCTTTAAATTCATTTATATAAACCATATTATCAACTAAAGTCTTATTAAGTTCATTTAATTTATCCTCATTAACAGAATATATATATAAATCATTATCAAACTCATTATTAAATGCCACATAGACACTATTAATTCCATTAAAATGAATTACTTTACTTTCACTAAGTGAAATACTTGTAAAATAATCAAAAGATTCATCAATATAAACATTATTTTCATTTCTAGTATATAATCTACCATCAATTATTATTGAATTAATATTATCAGATATATAAATATAACCTTCATTCTTATTAAAATCCAACTTATGAACAATCCCATTATCAAACTTAACAACAGAATCATTATTTATTTTAACATTTTCTAAAACATCATCTTTTCCAAAACTCTTACTAACAAAATCATTTTGAATTTCAAATGGATTATCATTTAAGAAATCCCACGATTTAATATCCTTATTCACAAAATACATTAAATTTGAGTTTACCTTAGATTTATAAATAAAATTATTATTAATAACATTACTAAAAAATAAATCATAAAAATTATTATCTTCCATATTACCAATAATATATTTTAAATTAAAAATTGCATTATAAATAGGCGTATTATCAGTATAATAAAAGCTATTTATATAATTTCCCGGCATTCCTAATTTACTTTCTAAGACTGCTAAATTCTCATATTCCATTGAACTAAAAGCATTAATTCCATAATAACCATACCAAGATGAATCATTAAAAGTATGCATATCTTTTCTTTCAATTCTATAAAATAAACTATCATCATTATTTTTAACAAAATCTAAATTATTTTGAATCATCCCATAATCTTCATAAAAATTTTCTAAATTCTGAGATATATCCCAATTATTATTAACACAAATAATTACTTCCAATATAACAGTAATAATACTAATTAAAGGAATAATTCCTCTTTTATCTTTAAAATATTTATAAATAACATACATCATAAACCACAATATCAAAATAATTAAATTAGCAATAATAATTTTTTCACTTATATCAAATTCATTAATAAAGTAAACTGAAGATACAAAAATTAAAGATAAAATAAATACAATAATAACAACGATTTCCTTAATACTCTTAATATTATTTAAAGCATAACTACTAATAACTATTAAGATAAAAGGATATATAAATGAATACCTATAAGGTAAATCATTCGGTACATGAAATGCATGCCATATAAAATCTAAACGAACATAAAAGAAACTTAAAATCATTACTCCAATAAGAAACATATATCCTAATTTAGTTCTTAATTTAATTTTATTATTTAATAAGAAAAGTATAAGTAAAGGAACAACTACAATTCCACATGATATATTTGGAGCATTAATTGCATCACTTTTAAAAACAGTTGTTGAAACCCCACTTAAATGATTATAAATGAACTCTAGTAAAGTAAAACTATAATATTGACTACTTGGCCAAACATCACTTGTTGCACTAATACCAGTTAAAGATTTAAACATAGGTATTAAAGCAAATGCACAAATTCCTCCTGCAATTAAAGAACTAATCATAAATTTTAAAGATTTATTAACATAAGTTTTAATATCTTTTTTATCACAAATAATAAATAAATAAGCTATAAAATATAAAACACTAAATATACAAAGCATATAACCTATAAAATAATTACTAAATAGAATTAAAGCTAACCCAAATATATAAACATAAACATTATCATCGTTAACAAGCTTTTCAATACCTAAAGCAACAATTGGTAATATTACCAGTCCATCAATCCACATTATATTCCAATAATAAGCAACAAAATAATTATTAAAAGCATACATTATTGCAAGAGGAATATTAACATAAGATTTCTTTTTAAATTTATAATTAAGAAATATATTCATACATACAGCCGAGGCAACTGCTTTTAATCCAATAATGACAGAATAGCTTGCTAATAAATTATCTCTTTTAATTAAAAAGATTATGATATTAAAGAAACTCGACATATAATTATAAAAATTTCTAAAAAACGGAAGACCCATCCCCATGTTAAAAGAATAGAATAAATTATAACCATTTTTAACTCTATCATATAATTCTCCTAACATAGGACCATATTGATGATAAAAGTCGACTGTAAGCATCGAATTTTCGCCAAAAGGAGCAACCTCATTTAATATATATAGTGCAATAACAATTGCGATTGAACAAATCCCCGTAATTAAGTAATATTTATTCTTATCAATCCATTTCTTCAAGCTAACTTTTTTCACTAAAATCACCTAGAAAAAGTATATCATATAATTATAACAACATGAAATAGTAAATAATGCGTACAAATAATCTATTTTTTAAATATTTTTCTTGACTTTTTACCCTATTTTGTAGTAGTATGAACTATGTTTGAAAGAGGGAAAGATTATGGATAAAATAATTAATATAGCCGTTGTAGCCCATGTAGATGCCGGTAAAAGTACATTAGTAGATGCTTTACTTGAACAAAATGGTGCATTCGGAGAAAGAGATCAAATTGTAGACTGTGTTATGGATAGTAACGATATTGAAAGAGAAAGAGGAATTACAATATATTCTAAAAACTGTTCAATAAGATATAAAGATTATAAAATTAATATTGTAGATACACCGGGACATGCAGACTTTTCATCAGAAGTTGAACGTGTAATTAAAACAGTAGATACAGTTATTCTTTTAGTAGACTCATCAGAAGGACCGATGCCTCAAACAAGATTCGTTCTTAAAAAAGCATTAGAACATAATCTAAGACCTATCTTATTTATTAATAAAATTGACAAAAAAGACGCTAGACCTGAAGAAGTAGTTAATATGACCTTCGATTTATTCTGTGAACTTAACGCTACTGATGAACAATTAGACTTCCCAATTATTTATGGAGTTGCTAGAGATGGAATTGCTAAATATTCATTAGAAGATGATAGTACTACTATTGAACCATTATTAGAAACAATTTTAAAACAATGCAAACCATATGAAGGAAGCGTAGACGATAAATTACAATTACAAATTTCTAACTTAGGATATGATGAATATATTGGAAGATTAGGTATTGGTCGTATCACTAAAGGTATAGTAAAATCAGGAGAAACAGTATCATTAGTTAAAAATGACGGAACAATTACTAACTTTAAAATAACTAAATTATTTGTTAATGAAGGTATTAAAAAAGTTGAAAAACAAGAAGCTTATTATGGTGATATTGTAACTATAGCTGGATGTTCACATATTTCTATTGGAGATACAATTAATGAACTTAACTGCATTGATCCATTACCTCCAATTGAAATAGAAAAACCAACTCTATCAATGAATTTCTTAGTAAACAATGGCCCATTTGCAGGCCAAAGTGGTAAATTCTTAACAACTAGACATATTAAAGAAAGATTAGATAGAGAATTAGAAACTAACGTTGGTTTAGAAGTAGAAGAATTACCATCATCAGATGGATTTAAAGTAAGTGGTAGAGGAGAACTACATTTATCAATCCTTTTAGAAAACATGAGAAGAGAAGGATACGAATTATGTGTATCAAAACCAGAAGTTTTATTTAAAGAAATAGATGGTAAAAAATGTGAACCATTTGAAACAGTTATCGTAAATGTTCCTAATGATTATTCAAGTACTGTAATTAATGCCTTACAAGAAAGAAAAGGTATGCTTCTTAAAATGGAAAATGAAGAAAACTATACTCATTTAGAATTTGAAGCTCCAACAAGAGGATTGCTAGGTTATCGTAGTGCTTTTATAACAGATACTAAAGGAGAAGGAATTATGGTTAGATCATTTAGTGATTATAAACCATATGCTGGACCTATTGCCTCAAGAAAAAATGGTGTATTAGTATCTATGGAAACAGGTAAGAGTTTGGGTTATTCTCTATTTAACTTACAAGAAAGAGGTACATTAATTATTGGACCAGCAACTGATGTATATGTTGGTATGATAGTTGGTATTAATAATAGAGATAATGATTTAAATGTTAACCCATGTAAAAATAAAGAAATGTCTAATACCAGAAGTAAATCAAGTGATGAAGCAATCAACTTAATTACACCAAAAACATTTAGTTTAGAAGAATCACTAGAATTTATTGCTGATGATGAATACGTTGAAATAACTCCTGCAGTTATCAGATTACGCAAAAAGATATTAGATCCAAAAGAACGTTTTAGAGTAAGTAGATAATAATTAAGTAGAATTTAATTTAGATTCTACTTTTTTTCAAATACATAATCATATTTTCCTGTAGGAAAACATAAAACTACTTATTTGCCTCAATTAACTTATCAATTTCTTCCTTCATTATATTTATGGCTTCTTTAATTTGTTCCAATTCAAGATCATATTTCATACCATTATTACTATTTTGATTATTAGTGTTATTATTGCTTTGATATAACTGTAAAAACGTAGCATTAGTTTCTAATACTTGCCCTAATAACATAAACCAGTTTCCAATCGCATTTTGTACATAACTATTAAAGGGATACGTAAGAGCATAACCTATAATTAATGCTGCTAAAGTATCAACCCTAGAAGCTGCTTCCTCTTCCTTACTATTCATAATAAAGTATATGTTCGCTTGATATCAAATATTAAAAAATGTTATAATTAAAAAGGAAAGAAGGAATTAAAATGGAATTAAAAGGAAGTAGAACAGAAGCTAACTTATTAGCTGCTTTTGCAGGAGAAAGTCAAGCACGTAATAAATATACATTCTACGCATCACAAGCAAGAAAAGATGGTTATGAACAAATAGCATCAATCTTTGAAGAAACAGCAAATAATGAAAAAGAACATGCAAAACTATGGTTTAAAGAACTTCATGGTGGAAAAGTTCCATCTACAATAGATAACTTAAAAGATGCAGCTAATGGTGAAAACTATGAATGGACCGAAATGTATAAAGACTTTGCTAAAATTGCTAGAGAAGAAGGTTTTGACAAAATAGCTACTTTATTCGAAAAAGTAGGAGAAATTGAAAAACATCATGAAGAAAGATATCTAAAATTAGTTGGAAACATTAACGACAATATGGTATTCCAAAGAGGAGAAGAAAAAGTATGGATTTGTCGTAACTGTGGTCATATTACATATGGTACAAAAGCACCTGAAGTATGTCCAGTATGCAACCATCCTCAAAGTTATATGGAATTAAAAGCTGAAAATTACTAATACAAAAAGAGATTCAAACACCTGAATCTCTTTAATTTTGCTCAAATTTATGCGAAGGTAAAAATTCCTTACTTAACAATCCTTTAGATTGAATCTTCTTAAATAATAGTTCATTAAGAACGATATCAAATTCACCAATAAACTCATAAATAATAGGATCAAAATCTAACTTAACCTTATTAAAATCATAATATATACTATTTTCACTAAAATCGCTAGCAAGACCATTTAATTCCAAATATTCATACATTTCTTTATTATTATTAATTAAATAATTATATAAATAATACTGAGCATAAACATTATCGTTATCATAATCTTCTAAAACAATACTAACCCTATTTTGATACTTAACTATTACAGCTCCACCAATATATTTAAATTTATGTAATTTAAGTCCTGCCGTAGCATCAACAACCTGATTTTTATATTTTAATAAATCCTTATCACTTTGCATCTTCTTATTAACAGCTTCATCACTACTATCAGTTTGAAGTCTTTCATTATAATAATTATTATTTTCAAGTTCTTTATTATATCTTTCTCTTGCACTTATTAAACATTTTTCATAATTAGCTTTAACCAATATAAGTTCCGCATTATTACCAAAATGATTTAAAATACTCTTAAAATAATTAATAGTTTGATAACTATGTTTACTAGCAATATCATATAAAATATCAATATCCTTTATATCAAGAACCTCAACTGTTAATCCATTATCTTCTGTTAAATCTAAAATTTCATTAAGTTTTTCATTCTGACTATATTCTTTTAAATTAATATAAGGATTAATTCTTGGAAATAAGAAATCTAATGGATAAATTTCTCTTCTTCTTTTAAAATTAGCATCTTTAAGAACATCAATAATATTAACATTTTGATTATAATTAAAAGTAAAATTATTCTTATCCACATTACCAATTATAATTTCTGGATTAATCTTTAAAAAAGAATAACCTTTCTTTCTATAATGAGAACAAACATCTTTAATAAACTTCTTTAATAATTCCGTATTATAATAATCTATTAAAAATCCTTTAGGAGCATAAACAAACTTAGCAAAAGTACCTATTTTTTTTCTTAACACTAAAGAAGCAGCAACCAAATTATTACTATCATCTCGATATCCTATTAAATCATGAGTATAACCCATATCACTCATAACTTTTGCATATTCAATTGTTTGACAATAATTTCTTAAAGGATGATTATTAGCAAAATCACTAAATTCAGAACTATTTAATTCAACTATTCTCATTAAGAACACCTCTACCAATATATTTTATCAAATTTTTTACTAAAAGTCTTTATATTTTTTTTATTTTAAATTAGTCAAAATAATTTTCCACTTTACACCTGAATTTACCAAAATAATTGCACCAACTAAATTAAAATACTATAATTAAATCAAGATATAAAGGAGATATTATGAAAATTATTGATTTAAAAGCAAGAGAAATATTAGATTCAAGAGGAAATCCAACTGTTGAAACAGATATGTTTTTAGAAGATGGATCATTTGTTAGAGCAAGTGTACCTTCAGGAGCATCAACTGGTACAAATGAAGCTCTAGAATTAAGAGATAATGACAAAACAAGATATGGTGGAAAAGGAGTTTTAAAAGCAGTTAACAATGTTAATGGAATAATTAGAGAAAATATTATTGGACTAGAAACAAACCAAGAAAACATTGATAAGTTATTAATTAAATTAGATGGAACCAATAATAAATCAAACTTAGGAGCAAATGCAATATTAAGCGTATCACTTTGTACAATGAAAGCAATTGCTCATGAACAACATAAAGAACTATTTGAAATTTTTGATGGACCTTACACATTACCATATCCAATGATGAACATAGTTAATGGTGGCGTTCATGCATCAAGTGGTCTTGAAATTCAAGAATTTATGATTGTACCACAACAAGATACCTTTAAAGAAAGATTAAGATGTGGAGCAGAAGTATTTCATAAACTAAAAGAATTGTTGAAAACTGATGGTTTTTCCACAGGAGTTGGTGATGAAGGCGGATTTGCCCCTAACTTAGATAAAATAGAAGATGCCCTAGATTATATTGTAAAAGCTATTAAAGGAGCAAATTATATTCCAGGTAAAGATGTATTCATCGCCTTAGATGCTGCTGCAAGTGAATTCTATGATGGTAAAATGTATACAATTAATAAACAAAAAATAACTAAAGAAGAATTAGTAAACTTTTATAAAGAATTAGTTAGAAAATACCCTATAATGAGTATTGAAGATGCCGCATCAGAAAATGATATAGAAACAATTAAAACATTAACAAAAGAACTAGGAAATAAAATAATGTTAGTTGGTGATGATTACTTTGTAACAAATATCGAATACTTAAATAAAGGTATTACAGAACATTATAACAACGCAATATTATTAAAAGCTAATCAAATAGGTACTATAACTGAAATGTTAGAAACCATTAAACTAGCTAAAAATAATAATTTTAAAACTATAATATCCCATCGTAGTGGAGAAACAGAAGATACATTTATCTCTGATTTAGCAGTTGGACTAAACTTAGGCTACATTAAAACAGGTTCTCTATCAAGAGGAGAAAGAATAGCAAAGTACAATCAATTATTAAGAATAGAAGAAAAATTAACACATAATACATGGAATATGTAAAATAATTTAAATTTTATAATAAACAATACAAAAATTTAATTGAATAAAAACAAATAATATATTAAAATATTAATATAGGACTGATAGAATATGAATAAATTTGATAAATATAAAATTCCAATTTTTATTTCGTTAAATATCTTAGTTTTAATATCATTATTTGGTATGGCTTATGCATACTTTAAAGCTACCGTAAATAATGCTGAATCAGCATCGACAATAAGTATTGAGTCAGGAGAATTAACTATAAATTATCAGGGAAACACTGCTGATATTGTAGCATCTGGTATCGTACCAGGTTGGTCAGAAACTAAAAAATTTACCCTTTCCGGTAAAAACACAACCAAAACCAACGAATTTCATACTGACAATAATTTATATTATAAAATAATATTAGCTATAGATAATAATACATTCTCAGAAGGAGCTTTAACATACAGCCTAGCTAAAGATAGTACATCATCAACTAATGGTAAAATGGCTGATGAAGCATCTGGAACAATTAATCAAAGTGGTAATCAAATAATTGGTTATGGTTATTTCTCAGAAACTTCAACATTTGTAGATCATATTTATAACTTAACAATCTCATTCCCAAGTACCGAATACGACCAATCTGCCGACAATGGCAAATCATTTGCCGCCCATGTAACTATTGGCGAAGGAAAACAAGTTAAAACAACCACATTTGCCGAAGACTCATGGAAAACCATAGCAGCAGCAGTCAAAAATGGACAGTTAGATTCCTATCCGTTAGGCTCAGAAAAAGAAGTAGAAATAGGTGAAACAAGTTACACTGTAAGAGTAGCCAATAACACAACACCTACTGAATGTAGTGGAACTGATTTTTCACAAACAGCTTGTGGATTTGTAGTAGAGTTTGCAGATATAGTAGAAAATAGAGAAATGAATTCAACAGATACAAATGTAGGTGGATGGCCAGCAACAGCAATGAGAACCTATGCAAATGTAGATTTCTTAAATAAATTACCAGAAGAATTAAGAAAAGTAATAATAGATACCAAAGTAATATCAGGACATGGAATTACATCAGGAGAAACAAACTTTACATCAGAAGATAAAATATATTTACTAAGTGCACATGAAGTATGGGCAGATAAAGTTACATCTTATGGTCATGAATTAGATACAGCATATAATCAAACAAGACAATTAGATTATTATAAAACTTTAGGCGTAACAACAAATAACTATTCAGATGTTATAAAGAAGAACGTTAGTGGGTCGACTTCCATTTGGAGGCTTCGCACGGCTGATTACGATACTCGCAATGGTTTCCTTCATGTCCGCGACTCTGGCAGCTGGGGCGGCTATAGTGCTAGCGCTACTCTTGGTTTCGCCCCAGCTTTCCGTATTGGATAATTGTATAAACTAAGTGTAAAGAAGAATATATAAAGTAAAACAGGGATAGGAAAATCGGTTCCTAGAGGGCCGTCCCCGCGAGCGGAAGTGAGTAAAATAGACGGCACATAAGATAAAAATAAAAACCCATCTGATTGACGTAAGGAAATCAGATGGGTGCATAAATATAAATAATATAGATATATATAAATTAATTATTATTGGTTTCTAAGTTTATTAAAAATTATTTTTATTAAACTTTTGAAATAGGAGAACTGATGTAAATTATGAGTGTGCCCTAGTTTATTGGTTGAACTTAGTATTTGTTCCAATTGGTGGCTTCGCTCCAGATTTCCTCTTTTTGTGGGACAAGTGATGGGAAGACGTTTTAATTAACTCTTTAGTGCTAGTTTTGAAATAGGAAAGGATTGGTTTATCCTTGAAGTATTAGATACTTCTAAATTTATCTGATGTAGTATATCAGATTTTTTGTATTCTCTCTTTTCTGCAATTTTTAAATAAGCCCTAATAACGTCAAGTAAGTGCAAAAGTTTTAAAAATAAATAAATAAACTTTGATTTATATTCGGAAAAGTTTTTGTGAGAATTGTAAAAATATAAGAAAAAATTTAACATAACTATAAAAAGTGTTAAAAAATTATTAAAAATTTAACATATTTCTTGTATATGTTAAAAAATATTCCAATATTATAAATTATTTACTGAATTTAGAGAAAGTAATAATTATGAAGATTGGATTATTTATATCTTAAAAGGAATAAAAGAAACATCTAAAAGTACTATTGAATTAATTAAATTAATTCAAAATGAGATGGAATCTTATAAAGAAGAATTTATGAATAAATTACCTAAAATATATTCTAATGAATTATTAGATTCATTATTCTTTGAAGTATATACTAGAATCAATTATATTGAAGATAGATGTGGAGTTACGAGGCAAACTGCTGCTACATATTTAAATAGTTTGGTTGATGCTGGACTTTTAGAATTTGAAAAAGTAGGTAGAGAAAGTATTTATAAAAATACTAGATTGATTGATTTATTAAGTAATTTCTAAAATATATCATACCGATAACGGTATAATAGCAATCTAAAGGGGCTGTTGGGAAATTAAATAATTAATTTCTTAACAGCCCCTATATTTTTGTAATTACCGTAATAAAATGATATTTATTAGTCAGTTGGTACCTAGAATATTATTTTTTATACTGCAACTGAAACTATAATATTAATAAATTGTTCTAGACATTTTAATATTTCTTCGAACTCAACATCTCTAGCATAACTATATTTTCTTGAATAGCTAATCCATTTATCTTTTAGAACTTTACTTTCTTTAACAATATTCAAATTTGTTATTAGATCAGCATCAAATTCTCTTTTCTTAAAAGTCTTTTCGACAGCTCCTCTAAATTTTTCTTTATCTATTTTATCAAATTTAAACTTATATATTAAATAAATATCATAATAGTCTTTCATTCTACTACTTGTTTCAAGTTTACTCAGAATTGTTTCTATTTTTTCAGCAAGAACTGTTTCAAGATTATATGACCAAACCTTATAAACTTCATCTCCTATTAAAGATTCATATCTATAATTATCTGGTCTTGGATATATTGGATCTCCTGTTGCTAAATCAATGTGAAATTTATCTTTAATGTTTTCTAGCATGAAATTAATTGTAATTCTTAATCCACCATATTCATCTTCATCACGAATTGTTTCTGTTTTTTCAATTTTAAATTTTACATTATCCCCTACGTCAATATTTATAATTTCATTTATCATTTTAATAATATTTTCTTCAGTAAATTCTGCTTTTCTTATTGCAGTATCTATATCCATAGTGCTTCTATTATCTAATCCAAATAATTTACTTAAATAAAAACCACCTTTTAATATAAAATTATCTTTATATTTACTTTTTGATAAACGTTCAACAAATCTATCATACATATAGAATCTCATCACAGAATTAAAATCTACGTTTTTTTCTCTAGAAACATTCTTTAATTTATCTTTAACTGCTTGGACTGAATTACTCATAAAATCCACCTACTATTTCCATTACCTTTTTGTTTATTCCCATATTTTTTGAATATTCAGATAGTTTTGCCATATCTTTATCTCTACTTTGCATATATTGTTTAATTGTCTTTTTAACTTGCTCTGAATCCATTCTCCCTTTTGATCTTATGATATCGCAAATACATCTTTCTTTATCGTAAGCCCTTACTTTATTTCCATTTGGAGTTTCTATTTCTACAATTCCAAGTTCATATATATCATCTGAAACATAGAATACATTACATTTTTCATTTACAGTATCTACATGATAACTTTGAGGTACAGTTACTGTATAATTATATGGAAATTCCTCTGTCATACCATAAAAATATAGAGCATTCATATGTGAGAAAATAGCTTTTTTATATTTTTGTTGAAAGGAAAAATAACTATCTTCAAAAGCACTTGGCGAAAGATAAATACCTCTTGAAACTTTTTCAATATCATTATTATTTTCCATAATTGATAGATATTGTCTACTTATATTTAATGGTTCTATCATTCTTGTAGAAATCATTCCATTATTGGTTTTCATTATTTGTTTTATAGTATCTGTAAGTATTTTTGCTTGTTCATTTGGAAATTTAATCGATAGTTCCTTAATTACATTAGACATAGTATTAATGCTTTTTAGTTCTTCTTGAATTGGTTTCATAGATTCATTAATTAAGTTGCTCATTTCTTTCATTGGTTTTGACAGTTGATCAAGTTGTTTCTTAATTTGATTCATAGGTGCTTTTATTGAATTAATAGCGTTTACATAATTTTTAAGAACATTACTATCTATTTTATAATTAATTTTCTCCTCTTTTTTCATAATAATCCCTTTTCTCTCCTTGACAATTACACTGAAAATATACCACTTTTCAGTTTGCTTGTCAAATAATTAGTAGTTTCAGTTAGGATAAAATTATAGTTTAAAAGTTTTTTACAAATGACTGGTGACGTACCTAAAGCAAATTCACATGAAAGAATAATGGGATTAGTAGATCAAGAAGTATAAAAAATAAAAAAGAACTTATATTTCTTTTTTATTTAATGCCTAATTTATGTCAAATCGGCTAGCTATCTTTAAATACACTTGCAAATAAAATTATTAATATTTAAAATTTAAATAGAGGAGTGTATGAGATGAATGATAAAAAATACAAAATTATTCTAGTTATATTAGTGTTATTTTTATTAATATTAATTGGATTATTAATTTATACAACAAAGAAAAATAATAATTCAAATAGTACAACAACATCAGCCACTACAACTACCACCACTAAAAATCTTGCTACGAACTTTAATATGTTTCCACTAAATGATGATAGTGATGTCATACATTTAAGTGTAGGTGATTTGTATGAAGCCGATGTTGATACAGAAACTAATTTTAAAAATATAAACTTAAAAAAAGGAAATTTAAATTATTCTGCTAGTTGCAAAGAGTATAGTGAAATAAATGGCTGCGCGCAGGTAGAATTCAATATTAACAATACATTAATAACTATCCCATCTGAAACAACCGATGGTGGTTTATATTTAATGGTTAAAAACAATAATATAGTTTTAGTACGTTTTGCAGGTACATGTGCATACATAGAAATTTATAGAAATTCAAAGTTAGCCTATACTGTTGAGCACATTAGCACATATAATAGCACATTACTAAATTATTTAAAAAGTAAAAAAGAAAACGTTTATGAGGATGATACTATAAAATATACCAACAATAAATTATATTATTTAGTAGATACTATTGATGGATATACCATTTTAAAAACTATTGATTTAACCAAAGAAACAATTAAAGAAGAAGAAGTTGCAAAAGTAAAGGATAACCAAAAAATCGATCTAAATTGTTATAATAATTCTAGTCGCTAAGTATAAACCAAATATTCACTTGAAAAACCCCCATATTTATGATAAATTATTAACTGACAAGGAGAAATATATGGAAACAGCGTTATTAATTATATCAATATTACTTATCGCAATTGTCTTATTACAAAGTAATAAAGCATCAGATGCTAGTCAAATAATTACAGGTGGAAATAGTGAGTTATTTTCTAATCAAAAAGAAAGAGGAGCTGAACTTCTAATTAGTCGAATCACATTCGTACTAGGAATGGCCTTCTTTATCCTATCATTTGTAATATACATGATATAATTATTAAGGGTACCTATTTGAAAGGTACTCTTTTATTATTGCTAAATTTATGATATATTTATAAAGAATAAATAGGAGAAACAATTATGAAAGAAGAAATAATTAAAAAATTAAAAAGTAAATATGATGCGTTAAGTTTATTAGAAATTAATGATCTATTAGGTTTAGAAGGTCCTGAAGAATTAAAAGAATTAGAGCTTACCCTCGAAGAATTAGTTAAAGAATACGTTATTTATAAAACTAAAAAAGATAAATATATTTTATATGATAATAATCCCGGAGTTAAAGTAGGTAAAATAAGCATTAATAAAATGGGAAATGGTTTTCTTCTATTAGAAGGTGACGATTTATACATTAATTACCATAATTTAAATAACGCTGTTGATGGAGATACCGTCTTAGTTGAAGTTATACTTTATAATGGTAAAAAAGAAGGCAAAGTAATTCGCGTCTTAGAACGTGATACTAAAAATATTATTGGAACAATTATTTTCAAAAAGAATAAACCTTTCTTAGAACTAGATGAAAAAAAGAAAAAATTAACTATTGAAATAGATCCTAATACTTTATCAGGATGTGTTGAAGGAACTAAAGTTGTTGTTAATTTAGTAAAAGAAACTAAAAAGAATTATTACATTGGTAAAATAGTTAAAGTACTAGGTCATAAAGATGATCCAGGTGTCGATATTGCATCCATTGCTTATAAATATAAAATATATGAAGAATTTTCTAAAGAAGCCATGGATATGGCTAATAGCTTGCCAACTGAAGTAGAACCAAAGGATTTAGTAGGTCGTAAAGATTTAACTAATGAAATGATTTTTACAATTGATGGTGATGATACTAAAGATATTGATGATGCCATAAGTTTCAGTAAGCATGATGGAATTTACACTTTAGGAGTTCATATTGCCGATGTATCATACTATGTAACTAAAGATAGTCCTTTAGATAAAGATGCCTTTACAAGAGGAACAAGTTCATATTTAGCGTACTCAGTTATACCAATGCTACCTCACGTATTATCAAACGGAATATGTTCATTAAATGAAGGAGTAGTACGTCTTACTCAGTCTTGTGTAATGGATATTGATTCTAATGGTAACATTATTAAATATGATATATTCCCATCATATATTAAATCGAGTAAAAAAATGACCTATAAAAAAGTTAATGATATTTTAATGAGAGATATAGTTGATCCCGAATATGTTAAATTTGCTGATACTTTAAAAGGAATGAATGAACTAGCCCATATTCTAAGAAAACACAAAGAAAAAAGAGGCTACATCGACTTTGATTTAGATGAACCTAAAATAATATGCGATAAAGATGGAAAATGTATTGATGTTGTAGTTTATGATCGTGAAGATGGTGAAAAATTAATCGAAGACTTCATGATTGCTGCTAACGAAACAGTTGCAACTCATATTTATAATATGGATTTACCATTTATCTATCGTGTCCATGGTGAACCTAAAAAAGAAAAAATAGATTCATTCATTCATCTAGTTAGTTCTATGGGATACAAATTAGTTGGTAAATTTAATGACATTAAACCCATAACTATGCAAAAAATCTTAAATCAATTAAAAGATGTTCCTGAAATAGATACTTTATCTAATATCTTATTAAGAAGCATGCAAAAAGCTGTTTATCAAAAAGATAATATTGGACACTTTGGCCTAGGAAGCACGTGTTATACCCACTTTACTAGTCCAATAAGAAGATACCCCGACTTAATGGTTCATCGTTTATTAAGAGAATACTTATATAATGGCAATATCAACAATCAAGTTATCAACTACTGGGAATCAAATTTAGATTATATCGCTAATAATTGTAGTTTACGTGAACAAGCAGCTGTTGAAGCTGAACGTGAAGTTGATGACATGAAAGAAGCAGAATACATGGAAAGTCATATTGGAGAAATATTTGAAGGCCAAATTAGTGGTGTAACAAGTTTTGGTATGTTTGTAGAACTTCCAAATATGATTGAAGGATTAGTTCATACTAACACCTTAGAAGGAGATTATTTTAATTACATACCTGAATTATTTGCCCTAGTTGGTCAAAATACTAAAAAAACCTATAGACTTGGCGATAAAGTTAGAGTAAAATGTATTGCAGCAAGCAAAGAAGCCAAAACAATTGACTTCATAATACTGGATGGTGACAAAAAGAAAAATGAAAAACAAAAAAGCGTACTTTGATTATTATATTGAAAAAGAAATAGAAGCAGGTATCGTATTAACTGGTACAGAAATAAAATCAGTTCGTAATGGCTCTGCTAACTTAAAAGATTCATATGCCAAAATTAAAAAAGATGAAATCTATATTATTAACATGTTTATAGCTAAATATGATAATGGTTCATATAATAATCAAGATGAAAGAAGAACTAGAAAACTTCTTTTACATAAAAAAGAAATTAAAAGATTAGAAGAATATTCTAATAAAGAAGGCTATACCTTAGTACCTTTAGAACTATACTTTAAAAATAATAAAGCCAAAATTAAATTAGGTGTTGCTAAAGGTAAACACAACTATGATAAAAGACAAGCAATTAAAGAAAGAGAATTATTAAGAGAAGCTAAAAACATTTATTAGTGTAAGCAAGAAAAAAATAATTTTACATAAAGGAAAAGTTAATTAATGATATCTGTATTAAAAATAATATTGTCTGATTAGGAGGAAAAGTGATGGTAACTACTATCTATTTGATTAGACATTCAAAAACATTAAAAGTTAATAATGTCTTAAGTAATGATGATTTACAATTACAAAATGAAAAGAAGTGCCTTTCTATTGAAGGAGAAAAAATAGCAAAAGAAAAATTCAATGATAAAGAATTTGAAAACATTTATGCCTTATATTCCTCTAATTATGTAAGAACTATTCAAACAGCAAAATATTTAGCTAAAAAAAATAATTTAGAAATAAACGTTATCAGTGATTTTGCTGAAAGAAAATATGGTATTAACTCATGGGATGAACTTCCAGAAAGTTTTGAAAGCAAACAATTTTTAGATGAAAATTACAAACTATCTAATGGTGAAAGTCAAAAAGAAGTAAGAGAAAGAATGTATATGGCTATTATGAAAATTTTAAAAAATTCTTGCTCGAAAAGAATAGCTATTGTTAGCCACGGAACCGCAATTTCATATTTATTGAAAAAATGGTGTAAAACTGAAATTATTAATGATAAAATAAGATACCTCTTTAATAATAAGTTTCTTTTCGAAGGAAACATAAATTATTGTGAAACATTTAAACTAGAATTTAATGAAGATAATGACATTATTAATATAAATATTATTTAATTTTATTTTAAATAGAGATATTCACACTATCCTGTATATGGTTAAAGTTGACAAATTGATAGTTTTATGCTAAAATATACGCCATATCAAGCAGAAAATCTCAAAGTATTACACTTTGTGACTGCAAAAGGGGGGAAATTGATATGGAAAAAGTAACGAAAAGTTATGTTGAAAAAATTTATAGAGGGATACTATTTAGTGAACCTTCAATCTCAGAAGTAGAAGAAAGAGATCCAATGCAAGTAGCAAATGATGGAAAAATGCAAGGATTCCGTTTTTACGACAAAGAGTTTGTTGTAGATGGTGATAAAAGTTATGATGGAGATAAGTCAAACTTCTCAAATTGGATTTATTTTGGAAAAAGAATGAGTTTAGAAGAAGTAAAAGCACAATATGGAAACGATTCAAGGTATAGCATATTAATCAGTAATATGGAAAATAACAATTACCAATATGTATGCCATACACAAGCAGGTTCTTTCTTACCAATGGAAGAAGGAGATATGACCTTTGATGAACTTGTAGCTGCTAAAGAACAAGACAAAGAAGCACAAGCGAAAGTAATGTTTGACAAATTAAGAGAACATATTGGTGAAGATGTATCATACACAGGTTGGTGGTATGGTGTTAAACAAGAAGAAACAGCAGAATTAAGAAATGTAACTGATTTCATAAATGTAGAAATTGGTTATAGTGGTTTTCCATTTGTTGGTTATGGTGCAGCAATTTCAAGTATAACATCAAAAGATGGTGAAGTATTATATTCAAACCCAAATATTGAATATGGATATGATAGAAGAGCAGCTGAAGATGTATTTGCATCAAAAAGATTAATATTTGGAGATAGAATCGTAGATGCAGAAGTTGCAGAAAAAGAAAAACAAGATAGAGAATGGGCTGAATATAAAGAAAAAAGTGATCTTGAAGCAAAGAAAATGAAATATACACTTATGAGAGAAGGATTAACTTTAGTTAAACCAGAAACAGCAGAAGAGTGGATGCAATTTGCTGATAATAATACAAATGATGGATATTCTGTATTTGTAGTAAAAGCAGTTATTTCTATGATGAAAAAATTTGAAGAAGGTATTTCATTTGAAGAAGCAGAAAAACAAGTATATAATGAAGAACTTGGATTAAGTGGATTTATGGCAGGAGCAACAGCAAACGCTTTATCACACTTTGCTAAAAATGGAGATGCTTACAGAGTTCATTGGAATAAACAATATGGCGTAGAAGACGCTGAAGAAAAAGGCACAGTAAATCCTGCAATTTTAAGCATAAATAAAAAGTAGTTTTGAGCTACTTTTTTTCTTGTTCATAAAGTAATCTACTTTATGAAGTAATTACCTTCGAAATAGTAATTGACAAACAATAAAATAAAAATTATAATGTAACTTATAAAGCAATTGATGAAGACGATAAATAATTATTTTTTAAAGAGAAATTGTATTTTGGTGTGAGCAATGAAAAAATAATATTTATAGATCACTTCTGATGCGATTTAGGGATAAGCTAAATACGTTAACTGCGTTAAAGTTTAAAGTGTATGAATACGTTCATAAAATAGGATGGTACCACGGATAGATTCGTTCCTATATTATGGACGTTTTTTATTTAGGAGGGAGATTTAAAATGAAAAACTTTAAAGAATTAGACAAAAGAAAAGTTGAAGAAGTAGAAGAAAGTATCTTACAAGGATGGAAAAAAGAAGATATTTTAAATGAAACAATTGAAAACCGCAAAAATGGTAAAACATGGGTATTCTATGATGGACCTATTTATGCTAATGCTAAACCAGGAATTCATCATGTACTTGCTAAAACTATCAAAGATTCATTTTGTAAATATCATACAATGAAAGGTGAAAGAGTATTAAGAAAAATTGGTCTTGATACTCATGGACTTCCAATTGAAGTAAATGTTGAAAAGAAATTAGGTTTTAAAACTAAAGCCGATATCGAAGCATTTGGTGTTGAAAACTTCTGCCGTGAATGTAATAAAGCAACTGCTTTAAATATTGATGAAATAAATGCTGTCACAGATAAAATGGGACAATTTATTGATTGCAAACATCCATATGTAACATGTACAAATGAATACATTGAATCTGAATGGTGGATAATTAAAGAAATGGATAAAAAAGGATTATTATATCATGGAAATAAAGTCTTATGGTATTGTCCTAGATGTGGAACAGAATTATCTCAAAATGAAGTATCTCAAGGCTATGAAGAAACAAGTGTAAACACAGTAATTGTTCCTTTAAAAAGAGTAGATGCCGATGAATATTTCCTAGCATGGACAACAACACCTTGGACTTTACTAGCAAACGTTGCAATCTGTGTTAATCCAAATTTAACATATGTAAAAGTTTTATCTCAAGGATATAAATTTATTGTAGCAGAATCACTAGCAAATAAGGTATTAGGTGATGATTACGAAGTTTTAGAAACATATAAAGGATCAGAGTTAGTAGGAATTAAATATGAACAATTAATGCCATTCGTTAAAGTAGAAGGAAAATGTCATGAAGTAATTGCCGATGATTATGTAACTGCTGAAGATGGTACTGGTGTTGTTCATATAGCTCCAGCCTATGGTGAAGATGATAACCGTGTTTGTCGTGAAAATGGTATTGGTTTTGTAAATCCTGTTGGTTTAGACGGATGTTATACTACTGGCCCTTGGAAAGGAACACTAGTAACTGATCCAAATTTAGAAATTGAAATAATTAAATGGTTAAAAGAAAATGATAAATTATTTAAAAAGATTAAAATAACTCATGACTATCCTCATTGTTGGAGATGTCATTCACCACTTATTTGTTATCCAAAACCAGCTTGGTATATTAAAACAACAGCTTATAAAGATAAAATTATTGAAGAAAACAAAAAGATTAATTGGTATCCTGACTATGTTGGAACAAAACGTTTTGCAAACTGGCTTGAAAATATGATTGACTGGGGAATATCAAGAAATAGATATTGGGGTTGTCCACTTCCAGTATGGACTTGTTCTTGTGGCCATAAACACGTTATCGGTTCATTAGATGAATTGCAAAGCTTAGTAATAGAAGACGTAGATGTAAGAAAAATCGAATTACATCGCCCTTACGTAGATGACTTACATATTAAATGTTCTGAGTGTGGTAAAACAATGGAAAGAGTTAAAGATGTACTAGATGTTTGGTTTGATTCAGGATCTATGCCATATGCTCAATTCCATTATCCATTTGAAAACAAAGAATTATTTGAAAATCAATTTCCAGCTGATTTTATTGCTGAAGGACTTGATCAAACTCGTGGATGGTTCTATGTACTTCTTGTAATCTCAACAATTATTTCTGGTAAATCAAGCTTTAAAAACGTAGTTGTAAACGACATGGTACTTGATGGATTCGGCAAAAAAATGAGTAAATCAACTGGAAATGTAGTTGATCCAATTAAAGAACTTTCTGAATATGGAGCTGATATAGTTAGATGGTACATGTTATCTGCATCCCCAGTATGGACTCCTTTAAAATATGATTCAAAAGGTTGTAAAGAAGTACACTCAAAATTCTTTAATCCATTTAAAAATACTTATACATTCTTCCAAACATATGCCAATATTGACGGAATTGATACCGACACATGCTTTGTAGATTATAAAGATCGTGAAGAAATAGATAAATGGCTATTATCAAAATATAATAAACTTGTTAAAAACGTTACAGATGCATATGAAGCTTATGATTTAAATCAAGTAGTTAAACAAGTTACCTCATTTGTATCAGATGATTTATCAAATTGGTATATTAGAAGAAATAGAAATAGATTCTGGAGTAGTGAATTAGACAATTCTAAAAAAGCTGTATACATTACCACTTACGAAGTACTAACTGGTTTATGTAAATTATGTGCTCCAATTATTCCTTATGTAACAGAAGAAATATATAGAAACCTAACAGGCGAAAAATCTGTTCATTTAAGTGATTTCCCTAAATACGATGAATCATTAATTAATGAAGAAATAGAAGTTAAAATGGATTTAGTTAGAGACCTAATCTCAACCGGAAGATTCGTTCGTGAAGAAACAAAAATAAAAGTACGTCAACCAATAAGTGAAGCCTTAATTGATGGAAAATATGAAAATATATTAGGAGATTTAGTAAGTTTAATTAATGAAGAACTAAATGTTAAAAAAGTAACATTTGTAGATGACCTATCTAAATATATGAATTTTACAATTAAACCTAACTTTAAAGTATGTGGCTCAATGTTTGGACCAAAAATGGGATTATATAGTGAAGCATTAAAAAATCTAAGTATTGAAGATGAAGAAGCCTTACTTAAAGAAGAAACTATCACAATAGATTTTGATGGCGAAAGACTTGATATAACTCCTAACATGGTAGATGTAAGAATAGAAGCAAAAGAAGGATTTAATGTAGGTATGGAAAATAATAAATTTATTATCTTAAATACTGAATTAACTCGTGAACTTTTACTTGAAGGACTTGCTCGTGAATTTGTATCTAAAGTACAAAATTTAAGAAAAACAAGTGGTTTAAATATTGAAGATAGAATTAAACTTTATTATCATGGAGATAATGAAGTTAACGATGCCTTAACAATGTTTAAAGATTATGTAAAAGAAGAAACACTAGCAACAACCTATGAAGAAAAAGAAGTAGGCGAGGCAATCGAAATTAATGGACATAATGTAACTATTTTAATAGAAAAGAGTGAATAATTCTTTTCTATTTTCTTTTTCGACAAATTATTCTTAATTTATATTATATTCTATAAGTGTGATAGGAAAGGAATAGATTTATGATTGGAAAAGTAAAATGGTTTAATAATAACCTAGGATATGGATTTATTGAATGTAAAGGATTAAGTGATATATTTATTCACTATTCTAATATTCAAATGAAAGGTTATAAAACTTTAAAGGAAGGTGATACCGTAAATTTTAAACTTATTGAAACATCTAAGGGATTACAAGCAGAAAATGTAAGTTTAGCGTTAACTGTAAATGCATAAAATATTGTAATTTAGCACTTGATATAAAAAGTGCTTTTTTAAAATACAAAATATTTTACTTTACATCAACTCATCTATCAAAAGTAGTTTTTTAAACATATTTATGGTAAAATGTAAATAGGGAGAGTGATAAATAATATGGAAATTAATATTAGAGGAGATAAGTTAAAAGTTACCGATGCAATCAGAAATCATATTACTGAAAAATTAGGTAAACTTGATAAATACTTTGGTGCAGATGCTCACATAAGATGCAGTGTTGTTATCAAAGTTAAAGATAAAGACCAAATTATCGAAGTAACTATTCCGACTGACAAATTTACATTAAGAGCAGAAGAAAAACATGCTGATCTATATGCTGCAACTGATTTAGTTGTTGATAAATTAGAAGGTCAAATAAGAAAACATAAAGCAAAATTAAAAAAATATAAAACATTTGCCCCAGTTTTAAGTGATACAACTGACATAGTTGATGAACCAGAAGAAAAGATTGTAAAAAGAAAAATTTTAGAAATTAAACCAATGGACGAAGAAGAAGCTATTTTACAAATGGAACTAATTGATCATGACTTCTTTGTATTTAATAATGTTAATGAAGGATGTATCTCTGTTTTATATAAAAGAAAAGATGGAAATTACGGAATAATTGATACAAAATAAAAATGTAGAATTTAACCTCTACATTTTTTATTATAATTTATATTTTTTTAATTAGCACTTTATTTGTAGTATAATTTCTATCTTTAGGTATATCGTATTTTTTGATTAAATTTACTTTATCATTATTATTATAAAATAATGAGTAATTACTTCTGTCTCTAACTAATTGTTCATAATCTTCGACAATGTAATATCCTAATTTTTCAACAGACATACCATATTTTCTAGCTGTATTACTATATTCATCCTCAATTAATAAAGCTTCCTCTTTAAGTTTATTTAATTCTTCTAATATACATTCAATATTCATATTTTTAGATTCTATTTGATTATTTAATCTATTCATTATTCTTTTAATATCGTTAAGATCATATACTCTTAATAAAATAGCTAAAACATCCAATAATGCTCCAAGCACAGCCCCACCAATTGTAAATGGAATAATATATTTAGTACTAATTCTACTGTCAGATTTATCTTGATATGTTTCTATAACTAGTGTACTTTTATCAGTTGTATTTTCTCCAATCTTTAGTGTATCAATAGCTTCAGTATATTGATATTTGAATTTAATATTACTATCAACTTTCCTATTTGTATCATGAATACCTTCTTGAGAATCCCCTGCAGTAGCAATAAAAGGAGTATTAGAAGAACTAACATAATCATATGCTTTAACATTTCTAACATATCCTTCACCAACTGGATTTTTTCTCCAGGGATCACAAACTAATACAGTAGCAGCATAAGTAGTTACTTTATCATCATATTCAGAACTAATATCACCAATCACATTACCAGTATTTAAATCAACAGTTCTCGTAATTGTTTTATATTCAGTGATTTTATCAGATTTAGCCTTACCAATTAAACCGCCAGCGCTAATTGTTATAATTGGAACTAATACAATTGAACAAGCTTTAGAAATAAGCAATGCTTTATTAATTTTTAAATTTTTAATTAATCCTTTATTATTTTTAAGTTCTTCTTCTAAAGCATTTCTTTTTGTGATTAATCTATTATTTTTCTTGTTAACTTCAAGTATAGCAGCTCTTTTTCTTTCTTGATATTCTGAATTAGTTTCACCAATAGTTTTAAGAGATACCTTCTTTATAACATCTAAAGTTAAATAGTCATATCCCAATCCCTCGGTGGTAATTCCTTTTAAATCTTCATCAATAAGATCTTCTTGTGATAATTTATTTAAATCTCTAGCTAATAATCTAGCAATATTCTCTTTAATACTGCTATTATTTAATTTCATAATATAATTAAAAATATCATTTCTTTCAAATATCTCTTCATGTAATATTACATTATAAATAACTTGATAAGCATTTTTAACTACTTCTTTTTCTTGATCGTTAAGATTGTTTCGTAAATTATTTATAGTAGAAACTAACCTTAAAGTTTGGTCTATTACATCACCAATATTATCACTACTAATATTTTTAACTTCAATATTAATTTTAGACATTAATAAATGAATTTCATATAATGGCATTAATTCATTTTCAATCTTTTTCTGTAGATCATCTAATCTCTTTATATAATTATCATAAATAAAGCTTTCATAATCAAGTTGCATTCCTTCATATAACATCTTATTAGAAAAACTAGAATCATTACTTGCATCATTAATAATTTTATCTAATTCTTTTTTGTATTCAGAAATATCAAATAATTGATTAATTTTATTAAATATTCCTTCTATATTTTTAACCATTGCATCATATTTTTGATATCCTCTAGTTAAATCAACATCATTAAATTTATTCATCGTTATCCCCCTAACAAATGTGTAATTATTCTAGCATAAAATGACAAAAAAGTCAAATCACTTGTTCGCATTTTGATTGACAAAATCAAGCGAAAATGGTAATATAAAGCACATTAAAGGAGATATTAGATGAATAAATCACAATTATCAAAATTAATGGCATATTTATTGTCAATAAGTATATTAGCAAGTGGATGTGGAAAGAAATCAGAATGTGAAATTCCTACAAGACATGTTCATAAATATACTAAAGGTTTTTCTGATGGTACGACAATTACTAAGTATTTAGACAGTGAATATTTAAATCATTTTGGTTACAACTGGAACGAAGATTATATAGTTATAAACAAAGTTGATGAAAAAATGTATGACAAATTATCAAATTTATTTTTAGGAATAGATAACTGGGAATATTTGTATAATGTTATGGCTAAACAAGAAGATTACTTAATGTTCTATTATGAATATACAACTATTGAAACATATACAACAACTGATGGAGATGGCAATATAACTTATCATACAAGAACTGTTCATCACGATGGTTGGCATTCTAATCCATATGATTCAGATAATACTGGAAAAACAAGATTATATCATCATAGATTTTTTGGCTATCGTTTAGTTTATAAAAATGGTAAACGAAAATTAGAAAAAAGTCCTGCCGTTGATGATATTAGAGAAATAATAAATGAGTATCAGTATTTTCCAGAAGATTGTGTAACTGAAGTATATGAAACATTTAAGTTTAATAAATCAGAATTACCATATTTAACTCCATCGGATTTTGATACATTTAATGGTCCTGATTTATCAAATAAATCAATTGAATTAGAAAATAATAAAGTTAAATCATTAAAACAATAGAGAAACACATTTATCGTGTGTTTTTTCTTTTACTTTAATTTACACTGTCAAATTTCCATGATATAATAGTAACTTGAGAGGGTGATATAAATGGGTTTATTAAAAAAACTTGTTGATACTGAATATAAAGAATTAAAAAGATTTAATAAAATAGCTGATGAAATAGAAGCATTAGACGAAAAATACTCAAAAATGAGTGACGAAGAATTAAAAGGCAAAACTGCTGAATTTAGAGAAAGACTAGCAAAAGGTGAAACTTTAGAAGATATTAAAGTAGAGGCATTTGCAACTGCAAGAGAAGCAGCATATCGTATGATTGGTGAAAAACCATATCGTGTTCAATTAATTGGTGGTTTAGCAATTCATTATGGAAATATTGCTGAAATGAAAACAGGTGAAGGAAAAACCTTAACAACTATTTTACCAGCTTACTTAAACGCATTACCTGGTAAAGGTGTTCATGTTGTAACTGTTAATGAATACTTAAGTGACAGAAACGCTAAATGGATGGGACCTATTTATGATTTCTTAGGAATAACAGTAGGAGTTAACTTAAGAGAACTTACTCCAAGTCAAAAAAGAGATGTTTATAATTGTGATATAACCTATTCAACAAATAATGAAATTGGTTTTGACTACTTAAGAGATAACATGGTAACCAAAAAAGAAGATCGTACACAAAGAGGCTTAAACTACTGTATTATCGATGAAGTCGATTCAATTCTTATTGATGAAGCAAGAACGCCTCTAATTATATCTGGTGGTAAAATGAATTCTGCTAATCTATATATGGATGCAGATCGTGCTGTTAAAAGATTGATTGCCGAAGAAGATTACATTATTGATGAAAAAGCAAAATCTGTTATTTTAACTGAAAAAGGAAGCATTAAAGTTCAAACATACTTTAAACTTGCTAATTTATATGATGCTGAAAATACTGCCTTAGTTCATCACATCAACCAAGCCTTAAAAGCTAACTTTGGTATGAAAAAAGATGTTGACTATGTTGTTGATGATGAAGGAAACGTTGTAATTGTCGACCAATTTACAGGTAGACTTATGCATGGACGTCAATTTAGTGAAGGATTACACCAAGCAATTGAAGCTAAAGAAGGCGTTAAGATAAATGAAGAAACTAAGACTTTAGCAACAATCACATTCCAAAATTTATTTAGAATGTATAATAAAATATCAGGTATGACTGGTACTGCTAAAACAGAAGAAGAAGAATTTAGAGATATTTATAACATGTATGTTATTGAAATACCTACTAACAAACCTTGCATTAGAGAAGATATGGCTGATATGATGTTTGCAACTGAAAAAGGTAAATATGACGCTATTGTTAAATTTATTGAAGAAGTTCATGCAACTGGAGAACCAATTCTAGTTGGTACAATTTCAGTTGAATCAAACGAAAGATTAAGTAAGATGCTTACTAAAGCAAAATTACCTCACGAAGTATTAAATGCTAAGAATCATTTAAGAGAAGCTGAAATAATTGCTAAAGCCGGTGAAAAAGGTGCTATCACAATTGCTACAAATATGGCAGGACGTGGTACCGATATTAAACTAGGCGAAGGTGTTAAAGAATTAGGCGGTTTATGTGTATTAGGTACTGAAAGACATGAATCACGTCGTATCGATAATCAGTTAAGAGGACGTGCTGGTCGTCAAGGAGATCCAGGATATTCACAATTCTTTATCTCATTTGAAGATGAACTAATGAGAAGATTCGGTACTGATAAAATCAAAACAATGATTCAAAGTGTTGGTTATGATGAAACTCAACCAATAAGATCTAAAATGTTCTCAAAGAGTGTTGAAACGGCTCAAAAGAAAGTAGAAGGCAACAACTACGATATGCGTAAAACATTACTTGATTATGACAATATAGTTTCTGAACAAAGAAAAATAATCTATGAAAAGAGAAATGAAATTTTAGATACAGATGATATTCATTCATTAATAATTGAAATATTTAAAGATTATGTTTTTGAATTTGTTGATAGTCACATTGCTCCAGAAGGATACTTAACAGAAAACGATTTAAAAGCAATTGAAAATAACTTTAATACAATATTAAAAAATCAAAAATTGGATTTATCAAATTATAAAGATAAAAAAGAACAAGAAACAATTGATTATGTAACTGAAATTGTTATTAAAGATTATGAAGAAAAAATTAAAGACGTACCTAAAGAAATGTTAGAAGACTTTGAAAGATATATTGCCTTAAGAGTTATTGATGATGCTTGGGTTGAACATATCAATTCAATGGAACATTTAAAAGAAGGAATTGGATTAAGAGGTTATGCTCAAACTAATCCATTACAAGCTTATGCTTTAGAAGGTTATGACATCTTTGATAAGATGCAAGATAATATTGATGCTAACATAGTTAATTTCTTACTAAAATTAAACGTTAATATTAACCGTAAACCAGTTCAAAAAGGTATCGCCAATGATGGCAAAGAAACCTTAAAAAAAGAACCCGCTACTAATAAAAAGAAGAAAATAGGTCGTAACGATTTATGTCCTTGTGGAAGCGGCCTTAAGTATAAAAATTGTTGTGGTAAATAAGCCCACTAACCCGCATAAAATAAGGAATTGCGGGTTTTTCTTTTTGCCGAATATAGTCCAAAATAAGGGATAGAGCCATTCTAGAGCCATTTTGATTTGAATATATGGCTACATCAAAATAAACAATATTACGAACAAAAAGATTATGAAAATCTATGTTATAATGATTATAAGGTGATACAAATGGATAAGAAAGAATATATAGTTAATCAATTAAAAAGAACTTTTCATAAAAAATATGAGAATTATTGTATTACAAGAATTATTCATAAGTTAGATAATGAATACATACAATTCATAACTCAACAATTATTCAAAAGACCAGATGGAAAGTTTGCACTTGCAGATTTATATTTTCCACAATTGAATATTTCTGTTGAGATAGATGAACCTCATCATTTAACGCAAAAGGAAGCAGATAAACAAAGAACTTTGGATATAATAAAAGCCGATCAAGAGATAAGGAAAAAATATACGGGAATTGAAGATATTATCTTAGATCCAATAGAAGAATCTAGAATCGAGATAAGAGAAGAATCATCTATAGAAGAAATAAATAATGAAATAGATATAGTTATCAATAAAATTGAATTAAAAATATCTGCTATGGGAGACAAATTTGTCCCATGGAAGAATGTATATGAACCAGCTTCCTATTATATTAAAAAAGGTTTTATAGAAAAAAATGATAATGCTAAATTTAAAACAATTGATGAAATAGGAAAATTGTTTAACATTGAAAAAGTATCTATGGGATATAAGATTCATGGTTATGTACCAATAGTTAATGATTCAGAATATTTTTGGTGTCCACATTTAAAATTAAGTGATGCTGATGTAATAATAAATAATGCTATAAATACAATATCACCAGATGGAAATTACGTGTTTGAATATTTTAAAAAAGATAATGATACTGAGGTAAAAAAAGTGTTAGACGATAATATTAAAAGATATGTTTTTGCTCAATATAAAGATGAAATAGGAAATGAATCGAAAAAATTTATTGGCGTATATTCGTTAGATAAGGATAAAACATTAAAAGAAAATGTTAGAGTCTGGAAAAAAATATCTAATAAGATAGAATTAAAAAAATATTTTAATTAGGAGGTTCATAAGACAAAGTTTATTGATAGTATAATAGGACATGCTGTTGGTGATGCTATAGTAGTTCCTACAGAGTTTTGCATTAGAGAATATTTACTTAAGAATCCAGTAAAAGAAATGATTAGGTCTGATAAAACAGGACAACCTGATGGATCTTGGAGCGACAATACATCAATGGAGATAGCATCGATAGATTCATTTATTCAAAATATAGAGTTCAATTGCTATGATATAATGCACAAATGGGAAGAATGGATAAATGAAGCAAAGTATACCGCAAATAATGATACATTTGATATTGGGAGAACATGTTTACGGGCAATTCGTAATCACTCATTAGGAACAGAAACATGTGGAAGTGGCAAAAAGTACAAAAACTGTTGTGATAAATAAACTCACAACCCCCGAATAAAATACGGGCAAAACGTATATTGAAGTAGTGTTTTCAAATTGAATAAAAAGCCTATCTAAAAATTATCTAAATTGTAATTTACTATTCAAAAGTTATAATATCAAAAATTAATAACAATAATTTATGATATAATTATTATAAGAGGTGTAAGGATGAAAAAGATTATAACATTAGGAATATGTATGTTAATACTATTACCACTTACTGTAAATGCAACAGGTGGTGGATTAAGAAAGAAATCTATAAAAACTTGTCCAAATGGTGTTACATATGGAATGCACAGAGATGGTCATGGCGGAACTCATTGGCATGTGGCGGTGACAAATGGAAATAATTATTATCCTGATGGAGAAGCAATTCATAGTGATCCATGTCCTGACTATAACAAGAATGAGGGGACTGCTGGATCAACAAATAGTAGCAGTAAATCTTCATCGAACAGTTCCAGAAATGGTGGGACAAATAGCAATTATGGTAATAATTATTCAAACAATAATACACAAAATAACAGCCAAAAAGAAGTGGTTATAGAAAAAAGCAAAGAAAATTCTATAAAAGAAGTATCTATAGATGATGAACAAATAACTGTTTCTGATAATATGAATTATAAAACTGAAAAAAAACATGTTAACATTAAGATAGAACCAAATGATTCAAAAGCGAAAGTTGAATTTGAAAATAAAGAATTATCACTGGGTGAAAATACAATTAATATAGTTGTTACTGCCGAAAATGGAGACAAAAAGAATTATACTTTAACAATTAATAAAACTAAAGGTAAGGGAACAGCTACAATTAAAAAATTTGTATTAGGATCTAGTGAAGTTGAATTTGAAAATAACAAAGCTACCATAACTAAATTAAAGAATGAAACATCACTAGACTATTCATACGAGTTAAGTGATGCAAAGGCAAATCTAAAAATATATTTAAACGAAAAAGAAATTACAAAACTAGAATCATTGAAAGAAAATGACAAGATAAAATTAATAGTTTTAGATAAAAATGATAATGAAAATATATATGAAATAATTATTACTGATTATCCTGCTATTGTTTCTGCTATAATAAACATTTTAGCAACTATAATAACAGCAGGCATCTTTTTATCACCGATAGTTATTATATTGATTAATAAGAATAAAAAGAAGAATAAACAAAGTAATAATGTACAACCTGAACAATTAATTGATGATAAAAAAAGAAAATCAGAATAATAAAAACTATGAAACAGAATATGATAGTTACACTAATAAAAAAATTAATGAGTTTAATAGCAAATATGATTTAACAACTATAAATGGAATAATGTCTATGCCTATAACTGAAGCTCAAAAAAATTCTGATGGTGGTGAAAGTGTTGTATATATGCCAGAACAAATAATTAGTAGAAAAGCTACAGAATATAAAAATAATAAAAGCTATGATTTATCAATAGCGTATTTGAAAAAGTGAACGAGTTATATCCTCATTCTTTCTACGCATATACAAGAGATAACTATGAAAGATTAGTTGATATGATGATTTTAGCAGGTAGATTTGAAGATGCAAAAGTAGAAGATAAAAATTTGAATAAATTATATGGGAGAAGGATTTACCAATGCTTTTGGAGAAACAACTTACACAGATTCTACGGGAAACTATGTTGGACAAAGTGTAAATAATGGTCATGGTCAAAATACATATACAAATGCAAATGAAAATATAACAACAAACAATATAAATTATGCTGGCGAAGAAACATTTGATGATGGAACAACAACTAGTTCTGATTCATTTAGAAATAAATATTATCATTAATACTTATTAGTAATAAGGAGGTAAAATTATGTCTAATAATTCAAAAATTAAAAAGAAAGCAATCGCTTTAGTTCAAGAGTGGGGAGCAGGTAAAATAAGTATTGGAACCGAATTTAAATTAATGGGAACTGATCGAATACTAAAATTAGTCGAAAGTGAAGGCTATCCCTATGGAAAATTAATCTTTAATGATGGAGAAGAATTTAACATTGGAAAATATTTTAATTCTTTCTTTTTACCTAATACATTAGAAAAAACAGAACAAGAGAAAAGTCCAGTTTATAATGAAGAAGTTTGGAATGAACTTACTAAAAACATTGAACAGGATAAAGATAGTTCAATTATAAAAACATTTGTAAGTGAGCAGGAAAATAAATCATATCATAATATTACAATTTATGATGTTACTGATATAATTGAAGATTTTATTAAACATCCTACTATGAGTTCGAAAGAAGATTTTACAAAAAAATTTAAGAATTATTTAATTTATAATAACTATCCTTATTTTACAAAAGAAAAATTGTACGAGTTATTTTCTAATTGCGAATTTCATAAAACACTGCAAAAAAATATAGTTAAAGTTATGAAAGATAACAAAAATATTGGATATTTAGTTGCTGAAAAAGATAAATATATATTTGTCCCAAAACAGCATCTTCTAAAAGATGAATACGTTTATGAAAATGATCAATCAATTGGATTTTTTAACACAGCCGAAAATTATTTAGAAATTGCCTTATCTTCAATTGAAAGATATAAAAAACAATTTGTGCCTATCTATAATACATCACCTAACAAAAGTAAAGAAAGTTATAGTTATCAAGCTGATGCTTCAATAAAAACTTTACTCGCATTTTCCTGCGAATGCTACATGAAATCATTATTAATAAATGAAGGATTTGATTTAGCCAACCTAAAAAGTCATAAATTATCCGTACTTTTTACCTCATTAAGTGATGACCAAATTGCTAAGATTTTCGCATTCATGGAACGAAATGGTTATAATTTAGAAAATAGTATGTATAATCAAAATTACAAAACAAATGATTTAACTGAAAAATTTATGTTAGATTTAGCTATGGTTGATGATGCATTTGTTGATTCGAGATATTCAGCGGAAGATGATAAAAATACCGATTATAATTTCTTATATCAACTTGCTTTAGCACTTAGACATTATTCTAAAAAAGAATATATGACTAGTTCCCCATTTGATGAATCAATAACATCAATTATTAAGAACAGAAAGTAATTAAGTCATTTAATAAATAATAAGATTAAAAAAATACTTAAAGAAAAAACTAAAAAGTAATATCCAAACTCTTTTTAGTTTTTATTTTATCTAAAACATCTTTAATTATTTTTTTATATTCACCATTATATAGTCCATGATTCTCTATTAAACTTTTATAATAATAAACTTTTTCTAGTTCATGTCTTTCATAATAAATATATAATAATTCGCATAAAGAATCGATTAATATGCTAGAATTATTAAAATATTGAATTGCTTTATCTGTATTTTTAACTATCTTATTTTCTAATGAACCAGTCAAATAAAAGTATTTTGCAAGATAATAATAAGCCCAAATATTTCTTTCTTTAACCGAAGCATCCAAAGCCTTATTAAAATAAACAAAGGTATTTTTATAATCCTTCCTATTCAAATAGATAATTCCTAATTCTTTACATCCGTAGCTTTCACCTAACGATGCACTTTTATAAAAATATTCAAAAACCTTTTCATTATCTTTACCTTTATAGTAATTAGCTAGGTTATTAAAAGCATAAGCATAATTCTTACTGGCAGCCTCCTTAAATAACCTAAAAGCCATATCCTCATCTTGTTTAACACCATACCCATTTTGATACATTATTCCCAAAGAATTAATAGCTGCAACACTTCCCAAATTTTTAGCTTTTTCAAAATACTCAAAAGCCTTATCGTATTCATAATTTCCTATAAGGCCATTTTTGACCATATTCCCCATCATCCAATATGCCGAAGGATGATTTTTTAATGCAGCTTTCTCAAAATAATTAAAAGCTTTACCATAATTAGGTTTTCCCTCAAATTCTCCTCTATATTCCTTTTTGCCAAGTTCATAATTAGCATAAGGATTATCTTGGTTAGCAAGATTAACTAAAGAAAAATCAAAATTACTACCATCATTCATTTCGAGTATTAAAAAATTTTGCAAATCATTAACCGAAATATCTGTATTTTCTAAAATTGTCTCTATCACATTCTTAATTTTTTCATCTTCATATAAAGGCTGTTTCTTTTCAAGAACAGCAAACATAATTAAATTAGCAAATAACTCATAATAATTTTCATTCTTATATAATTCTCTAAATAAACAAATATAATCACTATTAACACTCGCATCATTTTTACCAATATTATATAATTTACAACAAATGTTTTTTAACTCTTCATTTTGATTAATTACATTGATATCGTTTTCACTATAAATAATGCCTTCCACAATTGTTAAAATATTACAAATTATTTCTTTAAAAACAGTTTTATCTTTATCAAATTTTTTTCTTAAATTAATATAGATTTGTTTATAATTATCACCAATCCCTCTTGAACCTATACAATAATTATTAACTGTCGAATTATTAACGTAATCAACACTAAAAATAGCACAAAAAATTTCTCCTTGAATAGCCGAAGATTTATTCTTGCTTTCTTCCTTAATAACGTTAATCACATTTCCCAAAGACAAATGACCATAACCATCATTTAATTTAACATATTTTCTTTTCATAACTAAATCATATCACAAAGTGAATAATTTATGAATACGCTTTAAATTTATTGAATATTTATGAATATTAATTATTTTTAAATTAAATTATATAATTTTAATAGGAGGAAACAATGAAAAAAATATGGAAAAATTATAAAAGTACCATCATCTTATTATTAAGCATAATTATAGGCACATTCATCGGCCTTATCTTTAAAGAAAAAGCTTGTGTTTTAAGTCCTTTAGGAGATATCTTTCTAAACTTAATGTTTGTTGTAATAGTTCCCCTTATATTTTTAACAATTACATCATCAATAATTAAAATGGAAAATCCTAAAAGATTAGGCAAAATTATGATAACAATTCTTATCGTATTTGCCGTTATGTCAATCATTGCTGCATTAATAGGAGTAGTATCATCTTATACAATCAAATTAATTGATTCTAAAGATATTAATAATCTAACGAATCTATTAAATCAAGATGTTGTTATTAGTGAAGAAGTAAACATATTGCAAAAAACCGCTAATTTATTAACTGTTAATGACTTTTACAAAATTTTAAGTAAAAAAAATATAATTGCTATTTTAGTGTTCTCAATTATTTTTGGTTTTGCCATTCGCAAAAGTAAAGATAAAGGTAAAAAAGTAATTGAATTAATATTAAGTCTTAATGAAGTAGTCATAAACATCGTAAACATTATTATGTATTATGCACCTATTGGTTTAGGTTGTTTCATAGCAACTCTTATTGGTAGTTATGGAAGTGTAATTGCTATTGGTTTTCTTAAAACATTTATAGTTTATACTCTTGTTTGCATATTTATCTATGTATTTGTTTATAGTGCTTACGTCTTTTTAGTTAGTGGCAAAAAAGGATTAAAAGCCTATTGGAAAAATATTATTGGACCTTCAACAACAGCCCTAGCAACTTGTTCATCAGCTGCCACTATCCCCATAAATATTAAATATACCAAGGAAATGGGAGTACCAAGTGATATTGCCGAAACAACAATTCCAATGGGAACTAGTTTTCATAAAGATGGCTCAGTTGTTGGTAGCGCCTTTAAAATAATGTTCTTAATTTACTTATTTGGTAAAGATATAAACATTTTAACTATTTTAGGAGTATCTTTGCTTTCAACATTACTTATAACCGCTGTTCCAATTGGTGGAGGAACTATATCCGAAATGTTTATTTTACAAATTCTTGGTTTCCCATCATCTGCCTTACCAATTCTTTCAATTATAGCTACAATTATTGATGCACCTGCAACTGTTTTAAATGTTGTTGGAGACTCTTGCTCATCACTAATAGTAGCCAGAATAATTGATGGAAAAAACTTTCTTAAATTAAATCGTAAATAATATTTAATTTTACCACCACTTTACATAAACAAAAACAATTTGCTATAATCACATTAGAGATAATAAGCATGTGGAAGGTGATAACATGAAGAAAATATTAGAAAGAACGTTCTTAATTGTTTTAAGTATTCTACTTGAATTTATCATTAGCTGTAAATTAATGATCTATTTCTACAATGAATATTATATAATCAAAATTTTAATAACTATCTTATCATTTTTAATAGTTTCAAATATAGTTAAAAATAGTAAAAGTTTAGTAAATGAATTACCATGGATTATCTTAATTTTAATTTCTCCGATTGCCGGAACATTTATCTATATTCTAGTTTATCACAGTGTTAATAAAAGCAAACTACTTAAACACATTCAAAAAGAAATAAAAGAAGCCGATAAATATTATCAAAAAGATAAAGATATTACTAAAGAAATCAATAATCAACAAAAAGATATCTTAAAATATTTAAACAATTATTTAAACTATCCTGTTTCTAAAAACAATCAAGTTAAATACTACAAAAATGGAGAAGAGTTTTTCCCTGATTATCTAAAAGATTTAAAATCAGCTAAAAAATATATCTTCTTAGAATACTTTATTATTTCCAATGAAGGAACAATGTGGACTCAAATATTAAATATTTTAAAAGAGAAAGCCAAAAATGGAGTAGAAGTAAGAGTAATGTATGATGATATGGGATGTTTGCCATTATTACCCGAAAACTATCAAAAATATTTAGAATCATTAAATATTAAATGTGTTGTATTTAATAAACTTAAAATGTTTAAAGGAATATTTATGAATAATAGAGATCATCGTAAAATAACTGTTATTGATGGAAATATAGCTTATACTGGAGGTTTAAATTTATCTGATGAATATATTAATAAAAAAATTAAATATGGCTATTGGAAAGATAATGCAATAAAGTTGCAAGGTAATTCCGTATGGAACTTAACAATTATGTTTCTATCTCTATGGAATTCTTATAAAAAAGAAGATAAAGATTATCTAAAATTTAAAACAACAGACAACTTAAAGATTAAACCAAATGGTTATTTATCAGCTTATGCATCAGTTCCTATAAATGGTGTTTTAGAAGGAGAAGATGTTTATCTAAATATTATCAATAAAGCAACCAAATATGTTTATATAATAACCCCATATCTAATTATTGATACTGACATGATAAATTCAATTATTTTAGCTTTCAAAAGAGGAGTAGACGTAAGAATAGTAATTCCTGGTATTCCTGATAAAAAGATAGTTTATGATCTAACCATGTCATATGTTAAAAATCTAGTAGATGCAGGCATCAAAGTATATACTTATACACCTGGATTTATTCATAGTAAAATATTTGTAAGTGATGATAATAAGGCAACCGTTGGAACAATTAATTTAGATTATCGTAGTCTTTATCTACACTTTGAAAATGGTGTCTATTTAGAAGATGTTAAAGAAATAGAAGATATCTTAAATGATGTTAATAATATCTTAACAGAGTCACACCTATTAACAAAAAAAGAAACAAACTATAATATATTTAGAAAAGTATGGCAATCTATTTTAAGATTTTTTGCCCCATTATTCTAGGACTCAACCACAAGTTGAGTTCTATTTTTATAAGTTGATTTACTATTGCTAATATTTTATTTTAAACTTTACTTAGAAAGAAGGAAATAAAATGAAAAATAAATTAATTTATGTTTTATTAACAATTTTATTATTAAGTATAGGACTAAATATTTATATTCTTGTTAATAGAAAAACATCTAAAGTGACCAATTTACCAAAACCAGAATTATCTGAAGGATTAAGAGGAACATTTGGTATTGATAAAAATATCAATGAAACAACTATTGATAATTATCTAAATCGTTCTGATTCAGTATATCGTGATATGCGTATGTTAAAAGATCCAGGTAACTATGAAGCAATTGGTGGAGATTCTTATCTATCAGGCTTTATAAAAGGCTTTGAAGTAGTACCTTACCCATACATTGTAAATGTAACAGGGTTGCCAGAAGAAGTAGGAAAAACATATGAAGGAAAGACCTTATTCACTTTGAAAGATGGAAAATATATAGCTAATTATAACGAATCACTAAGTATATTAGAATATTTATTTCCAAAAGATAAAAATATCTTTTTAATGTGTGGTGCCGGAGGCTATGCGGGAAGTACTAAAGAAATGCTAGTAGCTCTTGGATGGGATGAAAATAAAATCTATAATATTGGCGGTTACTGGTACTATAATGGAAATAATAATGTTGAAGTTAAAAGAACTATTAATAATAAAACTTATTATGATTTTTATAAAATAAATTATCATAATATTGATTTTACTAACTTAACAAAGGTATCTAAATGAAAATTAAAAAAATAATAGCGGTGATAGGTTTCTTAATATTAATCCCATTATTTCTCTTGTTTATAAGTAATTTAAATAAACAAAAAATCACTCTTGAATCTAAATATTATAACACTGGTAAATTTATTGATATAAATGGTGCTAACCTCAATGAATTAATAAATAATAAAGAAAATTTTATCTTATATACTTATAATAATTTTTGTACTTTTAAGGTATCATGTGACGAAATATTTAATGAAAGCATTAAAGAGTTAAATATTACAATATTAAAAATCCCATTTGATGAATTTAAAACTACTAGTTTATATAATGAAGTTAATTATGCTCCAAGTGTAATTTTAATAAAAGACGGAAAAATTATAGAATATATAGATCCTGAAAAAAATGATGATTTATCAAAATATCAAGATAAAAAAGAATTTATATCTTGGATAAAAGAGTATATTAATATATAATATTTAAGATGAATTATGAAAAAAAGAGAAGAATTTGAAAATATAATTAAAGATATAAAAGAAAATGAAACAGTTAATTTAATGAAAAATTATAGACAACATTTTAACACATCATGCTATGAACACTGCTGTAATGCTTCATATTACTGTTTTTTAATAGCTAAAAAATTACATTGGGATTATATCTCAGTTGCTAGAGCTGCTATGCTTCATGATTTATTTTTATATGACTGGCGTAAAAGAAGTAACAATCGTAAAAGATTTCATGCTTTTAGACACGGAAACATTGCTTGTCAAAATGCCTGCAAATTATTTGATCTAACCGAAAAAGAAAAAAATATAATTAAAAGGCATATGTTTCCTGTAACTCCTATTCCTCCAAATTCCAAAGAAGGTTTATTATTAACTCTAATAGATAAATATTGTGGTCTAATTGAAATAAAAAGTAAATTTAAGAGGAATCATGAAAATTAAAGAACCTATAATTAAATTACTAACACCTCAAAATATATATACTTCTTTTAAAACAAACGAATTTACTAATAACTTATATATTTACAATAATGAAGATAATATTAAAATAAAAGATATTGAAATAAATAGTTGCCATTTTAAAAATTTTGATTTTAATAAAGTTAAATTAGAAAATATTGAAATATATGACTGTATTTTTGAAAACTGTAATTTAGCCAATCTTAATTTTGATTATAAATTAATTCATCGTACTATTTTTAAAAATTGTACTTTAATTGGAACATCATTTATTGATTCTAGTTTAAAAGATACAAAATTTATAGAATCTAATTTACAATATGTTAATTTCTCTGGTTCTAAATTATCTAATATTTTATTTGATAATTGTAATTTAAATGAAAGTTCATTAATTGAAACTAATTTAAAAAATATCGAATTTAATAACTGTAATTTAAATAAATCTGAAATATTTAATACCAGTTTAAAGGATATAGATTTATCATCATGCGATATTCATTCAATTATAATTGATAATAATTCTATAAAAGGTTTGATAATTGATTCATCACAAGCTATTGATTTAATAAATATGTTAGAAGTAAAAATAAAGTAATATATTTACAAAATATTTACGTCACAATTAAACATTAGGTTGACACTTGAACATTAACGAATTAAACTAAAAATAAGGAAACTAATGGTTTTTAATATGATAAATCATAGAGAGTGAGGAACAAAAATGAATAAAACTTATAATATGGAAGACATAATGTCATTATTTTATAGAAGATTTTTTCTAGAAAGTGAAACAATTATAACTAAAAAATATAGAGAAAAACTTATAGAAGAATTCCAAGAATATATAGAAAAGAAAAAAATCCAAAAAGAACAATTAACTGAATTATTTAAAACACAAGGAAATGAAGATGATGCAGTTAAAGAACTTGATTCTTATGATGATTCTGCTAGTTTAACAGAAGAACAAAAATCATATATGCATCCGTTTCGTATATTTGATTTTGTTCCACTTGAAACAATGTTAAGAGATATTAAATGTGATGGAGTTTATGAAAGAAAACTTAACACACAAGGATTAAATCAAACATATATTGATCTTACAAACAATAAAGAAGTATCTGGTGCTGAACTAATAAATCGCGGTGGTAAATACGTTATAATTACTTCTGGTATGGAACAAGGCTTAGTTGATTTTACTATTACATCAAAAGATGAAACGATAAATACAACATTTAAATTTACACCTAAATTACAACTATTTACTCAACCAAAAACTGAAGTTTTAAGAACTATTTTAACCCGTTTAATTGATGATAAATACCTAGTTTGTGAACATTCTGCAAATGACGAAACATTCCCATTTGTTCCAGACTCTATAACAGTAAGTGATAGAAATAAAAGAGAACTTATTAATGAATCAATATATACAAAGTCAATAATATATAGTTATTTTAGTAGAAAAACTATAGATGAAATATTTTCTAACTTATCTGTAAGTGCTCCTAGCACTTCGATAATTATTCCAAGCGAAACAACATATACAAAACTAAATCCTATTGAACAAGTAGCATATTTTGCAATGTTACAAAATTCTTCAAATAGTGAATTACAAGAATACTTTTCAAAAACTCTAGAAGATATGTCATATAATTATGCAACTCTTTCAAATACTATTAATCAATTAAAAGAAGCAAACTTCAAAAAATATTTTCCAACAGCAAGTGAAATTACAAAATATCGAGATTTTGAAAGAAAAGAATATATATCATATATGACCGAACTTGAAAATAAAAATGAAAAAACAACTGAAGTAGTTGAACCAAATTCAAATTATCAAGAAATGCAATCTCAACGTGAAACATCATTTTTACCAAATAATTCTGAAACCAGAACTGCTAAGCAAATACTTGAATCATCAGAGTTACTTAAACAAGTTCAAAATGTTGGAATAACTCTATCACCAGAACAAGAACAAATAATTTATATTGGTGATAAACTCCAATCAGACGAATTTAAAGAATTCCAAGCTAAAAGACCAGAACGTTTACAAAAACAACAAGAATTACGTGATAAAATTCAAAAAGAAAATGAAGCAAAAGTAGATTGGCAAAATAATCCAGAAAATCCTAGTAACTTAAGTCGAAATAGACTAGAATCATGGAAAAAAGAATTAAAAGCATTAGAACAAGTTTATGCAATAAAACCAAGTCTATTAACAGACGAACAAATAAAATATATTTCCGAAATAAAAGAAACAATCGAAATGTATGAACAAGAACAAAATAGAAATCACAAAATTGATACAGGAATGTCTGAAGAAAGCCAAAACTGGTATCAAGAACACTACACAGGTATGAGAAGATAATGTAACAGTTATCTTTTTTTATTATATAAAAGATTTTGTAAAAAATGTTAATGTAAACTAAAAAGTGAATATCGACAAATAAGTGTTAATTGACGCGAGGAGGGTGTTATTGTATAATTTTTTTAGAATATGAAAAGAGAGTAGATGTTATGGAAAATAAAAATCAAAGAGTTCTTATATTTGTAACAATTGCAACTATTTTAATATTAGTTATCA